>VOFJ01000536.1_pt1 | contig 22828 bp, 46 predicted proteins | sample 5384081 | NCBI WGS metagenome assembly VOFJ01 (sample SAMN12384729, study PRJNA508395) | human gut metagenome | isolation source: healthy gut I | host: Homo sapiens | reverse complement strand
TGCCATGTATTGCTCGGTGCTGAAAGTGAATCTATGACTACGGTAAATATTCTTTATATTTCTTTTTCGTTCATATTATACACCTTCTTAATTCTCATATATATTAAATATCTGAACAGTAATGTATTTGCATTCCTGTTCCAGAATTCTCTATCTGCTTTTCATTATATATTTTCAATTATACTTAATATCAACCTTAACATTAATCTTATAATTGATCTTATATTAGAACAGTGTGATCAGTCCTACGATCATCGCACTTAAGATACTTACGAATACACCACCGAGCATTGCTCTGAATACCAGTCTTGAAAGTGTACTCTTCTTTTTCCGGGCAGAGTACAGCAATACCGGATACACAGATACCAAGGCTTGAAAGATTCGCAAATCCGCAAAGGGAAATGGAGCATACGATTCCTGTTCTGTAATCTAAGGATGATAAGATTTTTCCCCAGATCCTGGAATGCAACGAACTCATTTACGATCAGTTTGTTTCCAAGGAATGCACCTTTCCATCAGTACCTGATTGGTATCAAGTCCCATCAGGAAACCAAACGGTGCGAATACATAAGAGAAAATCTGCTCCAGGCTGATTCCTGCAAATCCAAGAATCATATTAATTACTGCAACGATACCGATGATACCAACCAGAGATGCAGCGATAGCAATTACCATCTGCATACCTGTTCCGGCACCTTCTGCGATGGCGTCAATCACGTTGGCGTTATTGCCCTTGTTGTCCATCTTTACGTCTGTGATAGACTGTACAGGCTCTGTCTCGCGGCAGTAACATTTTTTTGCAACGAGGATACTTCCAACCGGTACCAGTGCGCTGGCGATCAGAAGATATTCCATCGGGATACCAAGTGCATGATATCCTCCGAGGATGGATACTGACATACTTCCCATACCGGATACCAGAATAACTAATATCTCACTGTCTGTCAGGTTTCCGATATATTTACTGACCAGAATCGGGCTGTCCGTCTGACCTAAGAACATGTTGGCAACTGCAACGAAGCTTTCTACTTCTGTCGTCCCCATCAGTTTTCCAACTGCTTTACCGATCCATTTTACTACGAATCCAAGCACTCCAAGGTAATAAAGCAAGCTTACCAGTGCAGATACGAAGATAATGTTACCAAGTGTCTGTACGATAAAGATACTTCCTGTCGGAGCACTGCTGTCTGCAAGGCTTCCGAATACAAATGACAGACCATTCTGTCCGCAGTTGATAACTGCTGTTACACCGTCCGATATGGCAGACACAACCATCTTGCCAACCGGGACTTTTACAAGTAAGATCGCAATGACAAACTGTGCAATGATTGCTTTTCCTACTGCTTTCCAGCGGATATTCTTACGATCCCAGGAAATCAGAAAGATCAGTCCGATTACAACCACAATCCCCAATAAATTTAAAAAGACTTTCATCTCGTTCCTCCGTTCTGATCTTATTTCTCGCGGTCTGCTTTGATCAGTTTTCTGATTGCTTCTACAGCAACTGTGATAGTCGCTTCTGTATCATGTACGATTGGATTTTCCATTCCAAGTGCATTTCTTTCCTGATTTCCTACTACAAGGAAGTTAGATCCGCAACGTACTCTTAAATGGCTTGCGGCGATGAAAAGTGCCGCTGATTCCATCTCAGACGCCTTGCAGCCCAGACGTTTCCATGCCTCCCACTTATTCAAAAGTTCATAGCTTACCGGCATGCGCTCCGGCTCATGCTGTCCGTAAAATGCATCTTTACACTGTACCACACCTGCATGGTATGTATGTCCAAGTTCTTTTGCTTTGCAACCAGTGCATTTGTTACATCCCAAGGTCTGCCACTGCCGGATACTCGATCGGTGCATATTCCCTGCTGGTTCCCTTCCATGCGGACTGCTCCGGTAGCGATCACAATGTCACCGCCCTTAACATCCAGATCAATTCCGCCGCATGTTCCAACACGCACAAATGTATCTGCACCGCAAAGTGTCAGTTCTTCCAGTGCGATAGATGCTGACGGTCCGCCGATACCTGTTGATGTTACACTTACTTTTTTTCTCCATCTAAGTAACCTGTGTAAGTGATGTACTCTCTGCTGTCTGCAATCAGTTTTGCATCGTCAAAATGTTTTGCGATCTTTGCACATCTCTTTGGATCACCAGGCATGATAACGTAACGTCCGACGTCTCCCGGTCTGATCTGTAAATGATACTGTAATCCTTCTTCTCCTGAATAATTCTGCAGGATATTCATCCTCCTGAAAATAAAATGTTAAATATTGTTTTATACATGTCTACTACTTGTCTCGCTGTTGTCTATTCTATATCTATACTTGTATATTTGCAACACGCAATATTTTACAAATATCCTTGTCTGTTTTTGTGCATCTTTTACAATGTCTGGTTGTGTAAATTAGACAAGTCGGAAATAACATTGACTTTTGCCATATTTGCTTTTTATTATTTTAACAGGGTTTGAATCGGATTATACATGCTCATAATATATAAATAGAAGCTTCTATATAGATCTTATTCCCCTGCTATTTCTATATCTTTAATCTACAGGAGTAACTGAATTTATGGAAACAAAAACAGACAAGTCTAAAACAAGAAAATTAAAACATGTAAAAATATACAATGAATTATATGAACTGATCCAGAACGGAACTTATGAACCCGGTTCACAGCTTCCGTCAGAAACTACACTTTCCGCGACTATGAATGTCAGCCGTATGACACTGCGGAAAGCACTTACTTTATTAAGAGAAGACGGACTGATCAAAGATGTACAGGGTGTCGGACATTTTGTGCGTGAGCCTAAAGTCGCGCCGGTTCCAGGGGACGCAAACATCCCCAGAGAGCCGGTTCTGCAGATTCCGCGCGGCTGTTGCAGATGCGGAAGACAGCGCTTCAGATGAAATGCTGTCTTCTGATGGCAGTATGACACATCCTGTCTACGACAGTTGTCAGGAAGAACTGGACAGTGTCGAACTGGATTTCCGTATCGAGCCGCCGTCAAAATCCATTTTAGACAACTTCGACCACTACACCGCCGCTGTTGTCATCGTCGACCGCTGGTATAAGCATGAAGGACATACCATTGCATATTCTTTAAGCTTTATTCCGATTGAATTGGTCGGCAGGCTGCAGATCGACCTGAACAGCACAGATGCACTGTTGGAATTTCTGGAGCATACCTGCTATGAACAGGGACATCACTGCAGCCGCTGTGTTACATATTCTACTGCCGGTAACTTCTCTGCAAAGAATTATAAGCTTTCCAGCCACGATTCTTTCCTTATGACACAGGAGAATGTGTATGATGAGAAATGAGGAGATACTTGTGGTTAGTAAGCATTATATACCGGCGGAGGTTTTTGAATTGAAGTTTTCCATTTAATTTATCAGGCTGGCGGATACCCGGGTCTCCATAAAAGTCAGGAACACTTTCTCCACATTCACTGGAAAGAGTTCCTGACTTTTTATTCCGTGGATATAGAATGCCTGAAGAATTAAGTGGCAGAAGCGGTAGCCTTTGTAATATTGATAACATATTTACGCTCTCTTTAACAAGAAATTTTATTTTTATTATTGAACTTTTCTACTCTAGATTTAAAGACTCTTATATATTTTTTCTACACCTTTAGACACCTTTAAATATTCTGCTCCTTTTTGAGACTCTTCCAACTCTCTATAATAATTCTCCCATTTTTCAACATTTCCTTCAAATCCCAATTCTTCATTATTTCTATAAATATACCTTCCCTGCTTTGCCGGGTGTAACATTTCAATCCCATTTTTCTTTTCTAAGATTTTTCCCATTGGCTTTTTCACCCGCACACCAGATAATATAATCTGGTACGCAAAATTTCAATTTCTTCTTTTATCTCGTTTTTATATTCTTCTACATAATCATTAAGTACTTTCTCATTAACTTTCTGTGATCCGCCACGTTTATTTAAATTCATAAATGCGACCTGCTTTACAGCATCTTGAATTTCTTTTTCCGCTAGGTCTATTGGCATCTATTTTTTGATTTTTGTGTACTTCTGTAACAAGTATGCCATTCTTCCAATTGATTCTTTTTGCGGTATGTTGTCAGATTTTTTTTACACCCATTTTCATCTGTCCAAACACCCTCTTGTATAGTGCCATTAACAAATTCCCGATACCAGTATCTCTGATCGTCTATCATATGCTCCTTTAACCATTCTTCCGTTTTATTATCCGCAATATTAGCTTCCTTAAGTACGACCAGAATTTTACAAGAAGAAACTTCATAAGCTTCAGGATCCACCATTCCATCCTTTGTAAAATGTATCCGTAATATTTCACGTCCTCCTACAGTAGTTTTTCCCCATCCTTTCTCTTCTCCCTGTTTTTTTCATCCATCTCTGAAATAAATCTTCTAATTCTTTTTCTCTTTTTTTAGTCATGATGCTACCTCTATTTTTATAAACATCCAAGATCCATGAAACTAATCTCGTTAATCAGTTAAATAGCGACTATCACATCTGTCACAAGTTTTTCAAAATCTTTCGCTACGCGGTCCGCTGTCTCCTGAACTTCGGCGTGGTTAAGCTTTGCATCACTGACGCCTGCTGCCATATTTGTAATGCAGGAGATTCCGCACACTTCCATTCCCATATGTCTGGCTGCCATGGCTTCGCATGCAGTACTCATACCGACTGCGTCTGCGCCCCAGCTTCTGACCATTCGGATTTCTGCCGGTGTCTCGTAGTTTGGTCCGGTCAGTCGCACGTATACGCCTTCCTGAAGTGGTATTCCACAGTCTTTGGCACTTTTACGGATGATATCCTGCAGTTTTTTTACTGTATACCTCACTCATATCCGGAAATCTGCTTCCCAGTTCCTCAATGTTCGGTCCGATCAGCGGACTTGGTACTGCTGTCGTAATGTGGTCTTTGATCAGCATAAAGTCACCCGGTCTGAATGATGGATTGACTCCGCCTGCTTGCGCATTGGTCAGAAGGATCTTCTTTGCTCCCATCATCCCCATCAGTCTGGTCGGAAGTACAACGTCCTGCATCGGGTAACCTTCATAATAATGTACCCTTCCCTGCATCAGTACAACCGGAACATCTTCCACATATCCGAATACAAACTGACCTTTATGCCCCTGAACAGTCGATACCGGAAAGTCTTCGATGTCTGTATATTTTTACGATCTTTTCTATCTTGATCTTCTCGGCATAATCTCCAAGGCCCGATCCTAAGATGACTGCTTTTTCTGGTTTGAAATCCGTCTTTTCTCTTATGCTTTTTAAACATTTTTCCAGCTTTTTATACATACTTCAACATCCTTTCTTTCACCGCATCATCTGCAAATGCCACATCCACTGCGTTCCGCATCATAAGATGAATCTCTTCATCGGTGATTCTATAATTCTTCTGGATGAATTCCAGTTCTTTTGTCAGTGTCGTATTGCTGACTGTACGGTTATCGGTATTTACTGTTACCTTTAATCCGGCATTCAGGAATTCCCGCATCGGATAGTTCTTTGTACTTTCCACTGCGCCTTTGTCTGCAGATTACTGATCGGACACATCTCGATACCGATACCCTTTTTTTCTGCAATTCTTTCTGCACATCTGCGTATCCTCCTCATTGCGATTCCATGTCCGATTCTTCCGGCTCCGGTTTCCACAGAATCAAGGATATTCTGTACACTTCCGCATTCACCGGCATGTAAGGTAAATGGCATGCCAAGTGCTTTCGTCTTTTGAACAGTTCCATGAATTCTGACATTGGATACAGGCTTTCCGCCCCGGCAAGATCTGCCGCACACGCCGTGTCCCAGATATTCTCTGGCAGTCCGCGCATCCGGGCATTCTCTTCTTCACTGTGATGGCGCATCGCGCACGTGATCACTCCGTACTCTATGCCAAAATCGCGTTTTCCTTTTTCCAGTCCTGCAAGCAGTGCTTCGATCACTTTATTGCAGTTCATGTCCGGAGTCTCGGACAGAAGCGGAGCAAAACGGATCTCTGCATAGCATACATTTTCCTGTTTCATACTTTTTAATACATCATAACCGGCTTCTTTCAGTCCTGTCTCATCCATAATGCATTTGCCCGGAAGGTCGAATTTTTTCCAAATATTCATTCAGACTTCTGCAGTCTTCGGATACACTCAGCTCACTTTGTGATACTTCCCTGTCCCAGCCTCTTTTCTATAAATCCACGGCTCAGCGACCCGTCCAGATGACAATGCAGTTCTACTTTTGGTAGTGCTGTTAATTCTTCTGTTGTCATATTGCTTTTATCATTTCCTCCATTTTACATTCTTCATTTTTTCTTCTATTTCAACATTCCACTTTTTTTTTTCCTGAATATTGCCTTTCCCCTTTATACGGTCTTCTTTTTCTTTCAGATTTCCAGGTCCGAAGCCCAACGGCAATAACTCCTTCAACGTATAGATATCATAATGTTCTACATCCGTTGCAAGAATGATCTGAAATGTCTCCGGATCGCAGAATTCCATCATCACCTGCCTGCATACTCCGCACGGCGGTGCATACTCTGTCAGGACTCCGTTCTTTTTCCTCCTACGATACAGATTGCATCGAATTCCTTCACGCCTTCACTTACCGCCTTGAAAATGCCGTTCTTTCTGCACAGTTTGTCGGTGTGTATGCCGCATTTTCAATATTACATCCGGTATAAACCGTTCCATTTTTGCCAGCAGTGCCCCCTGACCTTGAAGCCGGAGTACGGTGTATAAGAATATTTCAACTGTTCTATCGCCGTCTCAATCAACTGACTTGTATGATATGTTTTGCTTTGTTCTGTCTTCCCCATCTTGTTTCCCCGCTTTTATATTCGTATTCCATTTCTGGTAATCAGTATTATACATGATTTTCCGAATGATTCTACTTATTTTTTTTTTCATTATCCTGCCGGATCAGATTCCGGACTGCCCCGACCGCTGTCCTAACTGCCATATCAGTATCATGTACCACCGGATTTTCCAGTCCGAGTTTCTCTCTTTCCTGATTTGCAACAACAAGAAAGCATGCACCTGCTCTGACACGTAATTTACCGGCCACGATGAACAATGCCGCTGATTCCATCTCAGATGCAAGACATCCCATCATCTTCCATGCTTCCCATTTGTTCAGCGGCTCATAGCCGACAGGCATTGCTTCCGGTTCATGCTGTCCGTAGAATGCATCCTTTGACTGTACCACTCCTGTATGCCAGGTGCGAGCCATCTTCTTTGCGCCTGCACCAGTGCATTCGTTACTTCAGATTGGCAACTGCCGGATATTCGATCGGCGCATATTCTTTGCTAGTCCCTTCCATGCGGATCGAACCGGTCGCGATCACGATATCGCCGCTTTTTACTTCCGGTCTGCATTCCACCGCAGGTTCCGATCCTGACAAATGTATCTGCCCCCACAGGCGTACCAGTTCTTCCATTGCGATTGCTGCCGACGGTCCTCCGATTCCGGTCGACGTCACACTGACTTTTTCCCCGTCCAGCATTCCGGTATAAGTGGTGAATTCCCGGTTGCTTGCAACCAGCACCGGATCATCCAGATACGCAAAGAATCTTTTCGCATCTGCCCGGATCTCCCGGCATGATCACATAACGTCCGACTTCACCTTTTTTTGCAACCTGAATGTGATACTGTCTGCTTGCATCTTCTGAATAGTTTTTCATACCGATCCTTCCTTTCTGTACATTCTTATCTTACCATTATTTTACCACAATTCATATCAAAACGTTTTATATTCTGACTTTTTTTCACAAAAGCTTTCAAATATAACCGTATCTGCAAGACCTGCCACTGGCAATTTCTTTCAAACACATGGTAATACAGAAAACTTGCCACTGGCAACTTTTCTTGCATACTATGGTATAAAAAAGCCAATGAGGACAGAAAAAATATATTTTTCACGTCCGCACTGGCTCATCTTTTTTATTTCTTTATTCACTTTGTACTTTCTCGATATAATCTATGATCAGATCTGCCGCATCTTCCAGGTCGATCTTACCGGTATTGATCATCAGATCATAATTCAATGGATCGCCCCATGTCCTGCCGGTATAATAATTATAATATCTCTGTCTGGATACATCTTCTTTATCCATCTCTTTCAGGGAAATGCCCTCGTATGCTTCTTTATTCTTTTTTTTCTCTAAATGCATCGTCTGCATAAATGAAGATATGATAACAGTCCGGTGTATCTGCAAGTACTGCATCTGCACAGCGTCCCAGGAATACTCCTCCGAATTTATCTGCAAGTCTGTGGATCAGTCTTTGCCTGCTCTTTATACATCTTATTATAGTCCGGGATGACATCGCTTCCGATTCCAAGTCCGCCAGAAGAAACCGCTGTGACTGCCCGGCACCTTATATGCTTCTTCCAGAATGCTTTCCACATCCAGATCGCCATTTCCGATTTTCTCTCTTTGCCAGATATACGATCTGTCTGTCATAACAGCGCACCTGCATCTTCTTTGCAAGAATCTCTGCAACTTCTCTTCCATACTTCCGTATTGGCGGCTGATGGTAACAATCGTATGTTCTCTCATTTTACAGTTCTCCTTTCGCTTCACGTTCGATCAGTTCTTTCATGATATCCGGATACTGTTTATCCAGATGATAGAACAGAAGTACTACAAGCACACCACCTGCAACGATCAATGGACCGCCTTTGTAAATGTTCACGATCATATGTAATGCACTGTCCGGCTGAGTGACACTTCCGGCCGCCGTACTGATGTATCCACCCATAGAAAGAAGTCCTGTCATAACTGCAGATGCCACACCGGCACCGACTTTCGTTCCGATCGAGACCACCGGCAAAGATCAGACTTTCCTGACGTACATGTGTCTTCCACTGTCCGAATTCTACTACATCACCAATCATACCGAATACAACTGCATTCAGTGGAGCAAGGCCGACTGCTCTTGCAACACAACTCATCACCATCCATGGAATGCTGTATGGATTCAGGAAGTATAACAGATGACCCACCAGGGCAATGATACTTCCAGCCAGAGCAATGTTTCGCTTTCCGAACTTACGGATCAACGGTGCACATAAGAAAATACATACAACCAGTGTCAGAATTTCTGTCAGATACAGTGCACTGTAAAGCCATGTATCATTGTGGAAAATGTATTTGCAATAATATGGTAAGATCGTTCCTGATACGCTAAATGACACACTCTGGAACATCCAAAGTAATAATACAGCCCAGAAATACTGGTTGGTAAGAAGAAGTTTTTAACCCTTTCTTTACCGGAACCTTTTCCCGCCTTATCCTGTCCTGCGATCACAACAGTCTCTTTTTGCAGTTTATAAAGCAGATCAGAAGTAAGATCAGGGCGATGACTGCCCATACCGTCATCGTCTTTACCCATGCTTTGCCTGGTCATTACCGAATAGTTTAACCAGCGGAGTGGTACAGGTAACGGCAATAATCTTACCGAGCGGTGATAATCCCATTCGTACTACACTTAACATATCTCTTTCGGATGATACACGTGTCATCATGGCCGACAGACTTCCGTATGGAAGATTGATTGCTGTATAACATACAGTTGTACAGAAGTTATAAGTTACAAAAATATAGATCGACTGAACCACTCCCATCGTATGCGGTACAGTAAATAACAGGATCGCAGACAGCGCATATGGTACACTCATCCACAAGATCCATGGTCTTGATTTTCCCCATTTGGAATTGGTCTTTTCTACGATGATTCCCATGATCATATCGGAAAATCCATCGAAGAATCTGGATAACAGCATGATCAGACCTACGGTTCTTTTGCCCACTCCTACATAGTCTGTATAAAATAATGTCAGAAGTGTTCCGACCATACCGAATACTACATTACATGCCACGTCGCCTCCGGCATAAGATAATCTGACCGGCCATGACAGTTTTCCGTTTTTTGCATTGTTCGCCTTTTTTTCTTCCACGTCTCTTCTCTCCTTTTCCTCCATAAAATGACTTCCTTTTCCGGTTCATTTCATGTCTCTCTTGATATGCGAAAAAGATCTGTAAATTCATGCTTCACAGATCTTTTCTTTTTTATGAACCTTATACTACTTATATTCTAGACTGTGATCTCAGATATTTTATCCGGACGGTGTTCTTCCAGAGATTTCTTAGCTGCAAGTCCCATCAGTACCGGCTGCAGTCCGTCCATAACGCCAAGCGGTGTGTCTGTATCATTTTCGATTGCTTCAATGAAGCACTTGATCTCTTTTTGCATAAGGCGCCATGTAACGCTCCAGGAAGAAATATAATGGTTTCTCACCTGTTACGCCATCTGCATTGCTGATGACTGCGGATGATGTAGAGTCATTGGATACGGCAACCATTCCTTTGGATCCGAATACTTCGGCTCTCTGGTCATATCCGTAAGTCGCTTTTCTGGAGTTATCGATCACTGCGATCGCACCATTTTCCATCTTCAGTGTGATGACTGCCGTATCTACATCTCCGGCTTCTCCGATTGCAGGGTCTACCAGTACGGCTGCCTCTACGTATACTTCTGTTGCATTGCATCCTGCAAGGAAACGTACCATATCAAAATCATGGATTGTCATGTCAAGGAAGATTCCTCCGGATACTTTTTACATAGTCTGCACATGGCGGCTCCGGATCTCTGGATGTGATCTTGATGATATGTGTATCTCCGATCTTTCCGTCTGCTACTGCTTTCTGTACTGCTTCAAAGTTATGGTCAAATCTTCTGTTGAATCCAACCTGGTATTTTACATTGCTGTCTTTTAATGCATCGATGACTTCTTTGATCTTTGCTACATCATGATCGATTGGTTTCTCACAGAATACATGCTTTCCAGCTTTGATTGCCTCTACCGAAATTGGTGAATGTGTATCTGTGGATGAGCAGATCAGCACTGCATCGATCTCCCGGGTCTGCAAGGATTTCTTTATAATCCTTTGTAACTGCTTCTACGCCCATGTCTTTTTGCCCATTTTGCAGTCTCATCATTCATGAATGGGTCTGCAAGCATCTTGACTTTGCATCCTTTACCTGTGTGCAGATACTTTCTACATGTACTTTTCCGATTCTTCCTGCTCCGATAATTCCTACGTTAACCATTTTTTCTTCTCCTTTTCGCGTTTATAATCTTTTTATTTCTATATTTTTGTTCAGTTCCGTTTTATCCCTTTGGAAAATCTCCCGGTATTTTTTCCTGGATGATTTTGTCTGCAGATTGTATTTTTCTTCTATAATCCTGTCTTTTCAGAAATGAACTTTCTTGCTTTCAGTGCATATTCCAGTGGATTGGCTTTTTGCCGGATCCTGTTCTGCCTCTACTACCATGTATCCGGTATATCCTGATTCTTCCAGAACTTTGAAAATTGGATCAAAATCAATATCGCCGTCTCCAGGTACTGTGAACGTTCCCATTCTGACTCCGTCTAAGAAACTTAATTCTTCTTTCTTTACTTTCTCTACCATGTCTTTTTCTGATGTCTTTCAGATGTACATGTTTGATTCTGTCTGCGTATTTCTTCACCATTTCCAGTGGGTCTTCTCCACAGTATGCGAAATGTCCGGTATCGAATAAGAGACTTACATATTCCGGATCCGTATTGTCCATCATGCGCTCTACTTCATCTGCATTCTGTACAACCGTTCCCATATGATGATGGAAGGTAAGTGCAATTCCGTATTCCTCTTTTTTGCGATCTTTCCAAGCTTGTTCATTCCGTCACAGAATATCTTCCACTCTTCATCATTCATCACATATTTGTGTCCGAAGATCGGTGTATCAAGCATGCCCTGTACGCTGTAGCTCTGCTCGGAAGCTCCGATCACTTTTGCTCCCATTTCTTTTTAAGTATGCAAGCTGTGCACGGAACTCTTTTTCTACTTCTTCGAATGGCTTTGTGATCAGGAATGCTGAGAACCACTGGTTGCAGATCTCTACACCTCGAAGATCCAGTGCATGTTTCAGGACTTTCGTATCTTTTGGATATTTGTTGCCGACTTCCGATCCTGTGAATCCTGCAAGTGCCATCTCGCTTACGCACTGTTCAAATGTATTCTCACTTCCAAGGTCCGGCATGTCGTCATTGGTCCATGCGATTGGTGCGATTCCAAGTTTTACTTTCTTTTTTGTCAAACATTTTTTTCTTACCTCTTTCTTTATGATGTTTTTTCTATGTCTTTCATGTTTTTCTTTGTAACTATATAATACTAAGGATCCGCCTGTTCCGGCATTGGGAGAATCTTTTGAAATGTGTACTTTATTTTTTAGATGGTATTTTTCTGATTTTTGTGTCTTTTTTTCAGGTATTGCTTTCCACACTTTTGTGTCTTTTTTTTTGGGTTTTATTTTTTTTGATTTTTTTTTGTGCTTTCTTTTTTTGCCAGGTATTTGCACGCAAAAAAGATACAGTTGCTTTTTCCTTTACATATAGAAAAACAACTGTATCTTTTATTTTAAGAATGCTTCCGGTACTGCGCCGGGCTCATCCCCTCTGCTTTTTAAATACTTTTGAAAAATAATGGTAATCATTGAATCCCGATTCTTCTGCTACCTGCCACATCTTAAGATTGGTCTCTCTTAATAACTTCTTCGCATGTTCCATCCGCAGATTCAATAGATAGTTGGCAAATCCAATCCCCATCTCCTGACTGAACAGATAACTCAGATAGGTGCTGTTCACGCCTGCCGCTTCTGCCGCATCACCAAGTCCCACTGCTTCCCGGTAATGTCTCGCCGCATAATCCGCTGCAATCTTAACTGCCTGGCTTAAATCTTCCGGGATATTCGGTTCGCCACATTCAAATGCCTGCTCTGCCAGATGTTCCAGCTCTTTTTTCACCTCTCCGATATAGCCAAAATGCTGGTCCGCCCTTGAGCCGTCTACCTGTAACTTATGTTCCAGCTTCCGGAACCACTGCCGTACCAGCTGACTGTCGCACCGCTCTTTTTTTTGAACGCCTGTATTACTGTCCCGGCCATGAGAAGAAATTTATCCTTTTCACTTTTCTTCTTTTTAACAGCTCTGCCTCCTCCAAAAGTGTTTCTGCTTCTTTCGGAAGTTCTTTTCCCATCGCTCTATCTGCTTCATAATAGGCAATTCCATCCTTTTCATAGAAACTATTCTTTATCATCATCCTTGCCTGCTGATATGCCTGGCGAAGTGCATCTGCTCAATACAGATATTACTGACACCGATCTTGTAGGCTTCCTCTTCTTCCGCACAGATCTTATAACACGCCGATGCCGTTCCGGTCAGATGCTGATACATCACACTGCTTTTGTATTCATCTGACAGATCCAGAAAGCAACAATATGTTCCATTTCCTAGATAGATCATTTTTTTTCCGTCTCGGATTCGCCGGGTCTTGACTGTAACTTTTCCTGCATACGCCTGTAGAATTCCAGACTATACTGCTCTTTTCTTGCTTCTTCCAGCGGATCCTCGGTATACTCTGTTTCTTCTCTTTTGATCACGATCACTGCACTGTTCTTATATTTTCCACGTATTCCTGCCCGGATTCTTTTTTTTTTTTCTTCCCGTTCCTCTCCGGACAGGGTTCCCGCCAGGATCTGGTTAAAAAACAGGAATTTTTTCATTCATATTTCCTGTCTGATCCGACTTCTCTCCCGTTTTCCCGTCAGCATCTGCATTGTTATCTTCTTCTGGATCCTTTTCATATCCGCATGTTCCTGCGTCTGCTGTTTCTGATCTTTCACACCTGCTTTTCCTTGCTCTGCCGGATATGTTCTTCCGCCGCTTCAAGAACCGTATACAGACTTTCTTCATTCAGTGTATTCTTTAATACATACTCGTCTGCTCCTTCTTTCATCGCCTTTTTCACATATTCGAATTCATCATCATGACAGCTAAGTACGATCACATAGATGTCCGGATATTTTCTCCGGATTTCCCGGATCAGTTCGATCCCGTCCATCAGCGGCATTGCAATATCAGTAACAACCAGATCTATCTTTTTCCCGGTCCAACACCTCCAGTGCTTCTTCCCCATCTCTTACATCCGCCGTAATCTCAAATCCTGCCTTTTCCCATGACGACAACATCTTCAGATAACTCCGCACAAGAAAGTCATCGTCCGCCAGTAATGCTTTTCTCATGATTCTTCATCCTCACTTCTGTTCACAGGCAGATAGATCGTTGCCTCTGTACCTTCTCCGTCGCTTTTCAGCGAAAGCTTTGCCTGTGTTCCATAATATAATTGCAGTCTTTCCTGAATATTCGGTATTCCGACTGCCGTAAGTCCCTTCGTCTTCTTTCCCTTCTTTTTCAATAATTCTTCAATCTGTTCCTGTGTCATTCCTCTTCCGTTATCCCTGACCTTCATATAAAGTCTGGAGCCGGAAGTATACGCTTCTATCGTTAAATGTTTTCTGTTATTTTTCAGATCCAGTCCATGAATCAACGCATTTTCTACAAGGGGCTGTAAGATCAGTCTTGGTATCAGACATTGCTCTGCTTCGCGCTCTATCGCGTAAAAGGCGCCTGATATTATTCTCCATTGCGGAATTCCTGCAGATGAATATAATTCTTCAACACCTGTATTTCCTCTGCAACAGTCAGAAATGTGCCCTTTTTTCCGTATACATGTCTGCAATAACTCTACAAAATCCCCGATGACCGTTGCAATCTCTTTCTCATTGTGGATCATTGCATAACACTTGATCGAATTCAGTGTATTATACATAAAATGCGGTGTGATCTGATACTGCAGTGCCTCCAGTTCCGCATCCTTTTTTCTTCTTTTTTCTTCCTGAATAAGCTGTCCGATCAGTTCTTCGATCCGGTCTAACATCCGGTTAAATTCTTCCGCAAAGAAGACCAATCTCGTCTTTGGATACGACCTCTGCCCTGGTGTCCATCTCGCCATCCGCAATTGACTGCATTGCAGTCATCAGCTTTCTCACCGGTTTATAGACAATCGCTTGAAATGTATATCATGCCGCCAGCATTGCGATCAGCCCCGAACACGGCCGCCACACCGAATACATATTTCCGCATCTGCGCCAGGTCACCTAATACGGCACTTCTCTTTACACTGGCAAAAATTCCGCGACCGGAAAAGCTTCCTTCACAGTAAATGTATATATTTTTTCTTTATCTGCCCCGGTAACTTCAGAATGACTGATAAAATTTTTATACTTCTTTACCGGAAATTTATTGCCCATCCGGGACTGCTCTCTGGTCGCAATGATCCTGCCGTCTTCGATCAGTTCGATCTGTCCCAGTTCCTGATTCGACGGATCTTCCAGATAATCATATCTTAAGTTCTGTTCTTCGATATTCGCACACAGATAACCGATCACCTGTCCATCTTCTCCGGTTACCTTTTCCGTAAACTGTAATAATTTATCTTTGCTGTGCACCAGATCATCCATGATCGCCGGTCCGCCATTTTTCCACATAGTGTTTCAAATTGACGAAGGTTATCCTCCTTAAGTCCACTTCTGTACACCGGATAATCCAGCGTTGTAACAAACTGACTCTCGCCTGGGATCACCAGATACATACTGGAGATTGCCTGATCCATCTTGGAAAATGTACGTAATCTTGTTGAGATATTGTTCAGCCGTTTCTCATCTTTGTCATTCAGATATTGTTCCAGTTCCTCTTTGATCTCTTTGTCACAGGATGCTTTGATATCGATATTGCATACATTTTTTAACATATCATCTACGGTATCCGTAAGCGACCTGGTTCTCTGACTGAGCACTGTTATGTAATTTTCCTCAATCATCCGGGATGACCTTCCATAAAATACGAAAGCCATGGTTTGCCGCCGTAAGCAGTGTGATCCCGGTGATTGCGATCAGGACCTTACTTCTTATACTTCTGACTTTCATCTTTTTTTCTGTACTCCTTTACATTGTCCTGTGTCAGTATCTCTGCATTCAGATAATACTTCTTTTTCAGATGCTTTCGGTTCCGCAGATTCTGGATATAGTGAATCGTTTCATAACCAATCTCATATCCCGACTGTCTTATAGCGCCAAGATCTGCCCATTTTCTACTGCCTTAAAGGGAATCTTCCTGTTCATCCACTGCCACAATTTTGATATCAGTATCTTTCAATTCATCAACAAGTCCCATCGCAGTGACAGCACTGGTCGCCATAATTCCCCTGATTTGCGGATATTGTCCCATAAGATCCCGTACTTTCTGTTCCGACATCTGCAGATTGGCATAGCCGCTTTCTACGAACTTCACCGTCATCTCCGGTTCGGACTTCATATATTCTTCAAATCCTTCCACACGTTCTCTGTGGCCTTTCTGTTTTAAATCACCTGCCACAATTCCTACCTGGCCTTTGTGGTCTAACTGTTCTGCCAGTTCCTGTGCCAGCTGATATCCTGTCTTATGATTGTCGATTCCGATATATGGAAGTTCTCCGCCCACCATTCCATTGTCAAAACATACTGCCGTAATCTTTTCTATTTCATCCAGATAGTCCGGAACATGATAAGAGTCAATCGGTGCAACTGCCAGCGCATCCACATTCTGATCGATCAGCTTTTCCACCTGCTTTTCCTGAACTTCCCGGTCCAGTTCCGAATCCGGAGCAAGCGTGATCACATCCATGTCATATTTTGTACCGCCGCTTCCATGCCGGAATTCACCGACATCCAGTACTCACTGGTATTGGATTTGGTTACAACTCCTACCACATACCGGTCTTTTGCCTTCTGCCAGGAACTGTGATTACTGCGCAACAAAAGACAGAATTACCGTCATGAGTAATAAAGCTGATATCTGTTTTCCTCTTCTCTGTCTTATTATCATTCTAATCATCCCTTTATCTGCAAAACCTGCCACTGGCACCTTCTCTTGCATCTCTGGTATCAGGGCTGTGTACCCCGGATTATCTTACAGGTTGTATTTTGTCTTAATATCGATTCCTGTATACAGATATTCTGTGTCCGGATAGGTTCCGTTCAACAAGATATCTGCAAGGATCCTCGGCGGCCGGTATCCCTGTTCGAACCCATTCTGATCGATCAGGAAATCTGCGGTTCCTTCTTTTAACAGTGTTTCATTCTTTGCAGTCTGGTCATAGATCACAACATATGGCCGCTGCTCTACACCAAGTTTGCGGAATGCCTCGACGATGCCTTCCTGTCCGCCGGATACCACAAAGATTCCGTTAATCCCGGAAGTACTCATCATGGCATTCTCGATAATATGTTCCACTTCATCTGCATTGTTAAAAGCTTCCCTGCACGCCGGCAATCTCAAGCTTTGGTGAAATATTCTTTATCTCTTCTACGAATCCGTCTACACGAGAGTTATTCAGCATACTGCTGAAAATATCCGGTAATGACAAGGATCTTTCCGACGCCTCTGGTCATCATCCCGAATAACCCTGCTGCTGTCTGCCCGCTTAACTTATTATCCATTCCGACAAAACAGCATCTCTTTGTTCCTACGATATCCGAGTTGAATGTCACGACCGGAATCTTCTTTTCATTCACCAGCCAGTTTAATTTCTCCCTGACGCCTTCGGTATCTACCGGCATCAGTGCCAGTCCCTGGATTCCTTCTTTCACCAGTTCGTCAATTGCACGCAACTGGTCCTCTTCACGAACGGAAGTATTCTCTTTTACGATCACTTCTACGCCAAGTTCTTCCAGTTCTTTTTTTCCGGTCTGTATTCCTCTTTTTTGACTTCCAGCATGAAGGAAGATCCCGAAAGCTGTGTTACGATCCCGATCTTTTTTTCTTTCCTCCGGCACTTTTCTGTCTCTTTCTTGCTTTGTGCACATATCCCATCTCTTCGGCGGTTCTTTTTCACCATTTCTGCCACTTCCCGGGTTGATCCGGCCGCGGTTATTAAGTGCCGGTCTACGGTTCCTCTTGATACACCTGCTTTTTCGGCGATCTGTTGTATTGTTACTGACATATACGCTCTCCTTATAACTACTGATTCACTGTGTAAATCTCTGATTTCTTATCTTGCATACTATACTATAATAATATCACGCACTCAAAAAGCACGCAATATCCCACTGCGTGCTTTTCTTATTTCGTAACATTTTACAATTCTGTTCTCTCTGTAACAGGCCTTACCTCCTGTTTTTCGGCATATTGCCGATACTATCTATTCAGGCGGTATCCTGCTCCCCCATACTGTCTCTATGATCTTCGGATCTCTCGGATCGTCTTCCAGTTTTTCTCTTAACCGGTTGATATGCACCGATACGGTTTTGCATCCGACACATAATCGAATCCCCATATCTTTTTCAAATAATGCTTCCTTTGAAAATACAATGTTCGGATTCTTTGCCAGAAATACGAGAAGTTCAAATTCCCCTGTGAGGAAGCTTCACTTCTTCTCCTGCTTTCCATACTCTCCATGTCTGCGGCTCAATCACGACATCTTCTACTTTGATCTGCTCCTGTGCATTTTCTTTCTCTTCTCTTTCTTTATGCCTGGTCGTCAGCCTTTCATAACGCTTCAGATGTGAACGTACTCTTGCGACAAGCTGTGACGGATCAAATGGCTTCGTGATATAATCATCCGCACCAAGTCCCAGTCCCCTGATCACATCAACGCCTTCTGTCCGTGCCGTCACCATAAGGATCGGAATGTCTATCTCATCCCTGATCTTCCTGCAGATATCATATCCGTCTGCATCCCGGAAGCATCAGATCCAGAAGTATCAGGTCATAATGATTCGTTTTTCAATTCGGAAAGTGCCTTTTTTCCCGTCTTCAATGATTTTTTGTCTCATATCCGTTACTCTCCCAGATAATCACTTTCTAACTGTGCAATCTTCCTGTCATCTTCTACGATCAGTATTCTGGACATCCCTACATTCACTCCTCACATATTTTTTATCAGCTCTTGGAAAGCGCAGTATCAATTTCAGCCCGCCGTCATTCACAGCTTCCACACTTCCTCCATGCTCTTCCATAATGTATTTTACCACATAAAGTCCGACACCGCTTCCCTTCTTTGTTCTGGCCTCATCGCATCTGTAAAACCTGTCAAATATCCTGCCGATCTTTTTCTTCCGGCACGCCGTCTCCGTTATCTTTCCATTCCAGGATTACATGACTTTCATCCTTTCTGACACGCGACCAGATCTCCACCGGTTTTCTTTCTACATATTTCCTGCTGTTCTCCAGAAGGTTCTCCAGTATACGTTGGATCTGCTCTATATCCACATTGACATCCGGAAGGATCTCTTCTTCCTGTTCCATTACAAGCTGGACTTCGGACGGATCCAGGGTCTTTTCTTTTTTTGTGCTGTGAATCCCTGTACATATTCTGCAAGATCGATCTGTATCATATGAACTGGCATCTGCCCGCTTTCCATTCTGGAGAAATCGAACAATTTCTGTAGCAAGATATTCATATCTTCCGTAGATTCATAGGCCGTCTCCAGATACATTGTCCGTTTGTCTTCCGTATTTGCCACACCATCCAGAACCCCTTTGATATAGCCCCCGGATTGACGTAAGCGGAGTTCTTAGATCGTGAGAGATTCCTGTTACCATATCTGTCCTTGCCTTTTCATTCCGTTCCCGTATCTTCTGATCTTCCAGAATTGTCCTCTGCATCTCATTGAACGCACGGCAGACCCGTTCGAACTCTTCCTGTCCTTCATATACGATCTCTTCTTCCAGATTGCCGTCCTGGATCCTTTTTGCACCTTCAACCAGGCAGTCTAACGGCTCCATGACAAGACGGTTCATTCTTTTTTTGTAAATATGGATGCCAGGAGAAGCAATGCCAGAATCGCTATAATGCCTACAACCAGCACGATCAGTACCAGAAATGAAAAAAAGACTCCCCGGATGGCTTCTTTTCCCGATATCCTTCGAGATATCCCATACATCCCTGTCCATCTTTTCATATCCGATCTCTTCAAATGTTCTTTCAAATCTGTCTTCACATGCTCCTATCACAGCTGTTCCGATTAGAAGCGGCGTAACCATCGACAGGAATAAAAACAGCATATTGGAACGAAATAATTTCTTTTTTTTAACGGCATAGCTTCTCACCTTCTTGTTGTTCTTATCTCTTTTTCTTCATCATAGCATATTCTTATCTTCTATGCATTGCCGGTCTGCAGATTTTACTTTACGCTTCTTTTTTTTTTTCTTACGCATATGTGCTTTTGTATTCTTCCTGCTGTCCTCTTAAATTTAATATGATCAGCAGTCCGGCAACCGATGTAAGACTTCCGATCAGGGAAATGTCCCCCACATTGCAACCGACATCGCACTGATCTCAAATAATCCCGGCAGGATCACAAGTGCTCCAAATGTTCCACATATCATTGTAACACAGATAAATCCACGCAATACATTAAACGGAATACAACTGCGGATCACTGCTGTCATGGAAATAATAATCAGTGTCAGGTACATGATTGTCTGTTTCTCGCCGGATGCCATCGGAAGAAAAGAGCGTTGTAACACCTATCATCACCGCGGCCACAATTCCGAATGGTGCCGCATTCCAGATCGCAGTGGAAAGGGAATCTTCCTTTGATCCGTCTCGTATCTGATTCCAGAATTGTCAGGAAGGACGGATAAGCTTCTATACACGCATCGATCAATGTAATCTGTATCGGAATGAATGGAAATGGCGTATTCGTAAGGACACAGAAGATGGATACCAGTACCGAATAAATCGTTTTTTATAAAGAATACTCCTGCTGTTCTTGTTACATTATGGATGACCTTTCTTCCTTCCATTACTACCTGCGGAAGGTGTGTAAAGTCAGAATCCATAAGGACAACCTGCGCGATCTGTCTGCTTGCATCACTTCCGTCTGCAATTGCGATCGAACAATCTGCTTCTCTGAGTGCGAGAAGATCATTCACTCCGTCTCCGGTCATTGCCACCTTGTGCCCCTGTCTCTGGAATGCCTTTACCAGTTCCTGCTTCTGCTTAGGTGTCACTCTTGCAAATACGGTATACTCCCGGCAGATTGCATCATAATCCGGCTCCTCACCGACGGATGACATATCAATTGCATCTGCCCATCCTCTCAGCCCTGCACGTTTTGCTATCATAGCAACTGTCTTGACATGATCGCCGGAAATGACTTTGACATCTACTCCCTGTCTGTGGAAAAATTCCAGTGTCTCTTTTTGCATTGCGACGGATCTGATCCTCAAGCACGACACCGTATAATGGCTGGATCTGTGCCGGTAAATGTTCCTCATCTTTTCCATTCTCCGTCATAATATCCGATCGCTACCAGTCTTCTTCCATGCTCCAGTTCATTTTCCAGACTTTCCGGAAGTGTTCCAAGAATCCGCTCCGGTGCACCGACAAAAACGGTTCCCTTTTTCCAATAAAACTGATACTTCCCATTTTCGTTTTGATGAAAAGGATATTTTATTCTTTATAAAGTACGTTTTATCTGTCCTGTCATTATATTTTTCTTTATATCTGATATTTTTTTCTTCCACATTTTTCTCTTCAGACTTCTTCTCCGCAAATGCTTTTTCAGTGCCTGGAATGTTGCATTATTATCATCACTTGCATCCAGATAAGCCCGTACCAACTGTTTTTTCTTCATCTTCCGTCAGATTAATTTCTTCATCTCGGTCCATCGGGATCACATATTTTACTTTCAGTTTTCCATCTGTAATCGTTCCCGTCTTATCCAGACACAGGGTATCTACATGCGCCAGTGTTTCCAGCGAATAAATATTCTGAACGAGGATCTTCATTTTTGCCAGCCGGATGACTCCGGTCGCCAGTGATACAGAGATCAGTAACACCAGTCCTTTTTTGGAAGCATTCCGAGAAGTGCCGCCGCTGAAGCGACAACCGATTCATTTACACGGTGCTTTCCGCAATACAAACGCTTCTAAGAATAAGAGGATTCCAAGTGGAATAATCAAGCTACTTGTAAATCTTGTAACCTTTCTCATAGAGCCTAATAGCTCTGACTGTACCTGCTTTTCTTTTTTTTACTTCGTTTACAAGACTAGTTGCATAGTTATCATTTCCTACATGGATGACTTCCGCACAGGCCTTACCGGAAATCACGGAACTTCCTGAATATAACGTACTTCCCACTTCCTTTATCACAGGATCACTTTCTCCTGTCAGAAGGGATTCATTGACCTCCAGACTGCTTAAAAGCTTGTAACAATACTGTCATTGCAGATCTGGCTTCCGCTTTCCAGGATCACGATATCTCCTTTTACGATATCTTTTAATTCAATCTCCTGATCTTCGCCTTCTCTTCTTACTTTTATAGCTGGCCGGTTCAGAATAGATAATTCATCTACCAGTTTCTTGGCTTTGCATTCCTGTGCGATCCCAATCACGATATTCAGTATAATGATCGCGATGAAGATCATGTTGGTATACGCTCCCACTGCGAATAACAATCCTGCAATGATGAAATTCAACAGATTGAATAATGTCAGCACATTTTCCCGGATGATCTGTTTCTTGCTTTTTTGTAATGCTTTCCGGTTCTTGCTCTCCTTCGCCTTTTTTCCTTTTTTCTTCTACTTCCTGCATGGACAGACCATATATCTTTTTTTCCATAATACAATCCTCCTGTACGACTTGACTTTTTTTCAGTCTCTATCCTACAGAAGGGGATTAAATAAACGGATATGAAGTTTTAAATATTTTTTAAACTCTTATTATTTCTTCACATTAAATGTTTGCTTTTCAGGATATACAGCACTTGTTCCAAGTTCTTCTTCAATTCTCAGCAACTGGTTGTATTTTGCAACTCGTTCTGATCTGGAAGGTGCTCCTGTCTTGATCTGGCAGGTATTAAGTGCTACTGCAAGATCTGCAGTGTTGAGCAATACGTAATAG
>VOFJ01000781.1_pt1 | contig 22835 bp, 39 predicted proteins | sample 5384081 | NCBI WGS metagenome assembly VOFJ01 (sample SAMN12384729, study PRJNA508395) | human gut metagenome | isolation source: healthy gut I | host: Homo sapiens | reverse complement strand
TGTTGCTTCGTTCAGGAAGTTACATGTGCTGCACCGGCCTTTGACCCCCACGGTGACGACGAAATAGATTTTCTGTTCACAGCCAACGGAAATTTCGCCTCGCAAAAAGTGGAACGCATCGCCTCAGGCGGTGAAAAATTCACGCGTAATGCTGGCTCTCAAAGCGTTGCTCGCTCACCGCATGGAGCCGCCGACGATCATCTTCGACGAGATAGACACGGGCGTTTCAGGCCGCATCGCCGACGCCATGGGCGAGATCATCGCCGACCTCTCGCAGACCATGCGAGGTCGTGGACATCACCCACCTGCCGCAGGTCGCTTCGAAAGGCGACACTCACTCTTCGTGGTTTACAAAGACGCCGAAGGATCCCATATCCGCCGCCTCGACCCGGAGGAGCGGATTACCGAAATCGCCAAAATGCTATCGGGCAGCCAAATCACGGAAGCCGCACTCGCACAGGCTCGTATCCTGCTCAAACCATAAGCACCCGTCACACAAAAAAGAATCCATGAAACTTAAAGACCTCGCATTCATCGGAGCCGTCGTACTGCTGCTCGCTCCCTTCTTCCTTTCGAACGATCTCTACGCAGCCTACCTGGCCTGCAATGCATCTCACCCCTACCTGATGGCCCTGCTCAAATTCGGCATCCTATCGACTGCCGGCGAGGTGATCGGGTTGCGCATCCAAGACCGGTCGCTACAACGAGCCGGGGATTCGGTATCCTGCCCCACACCGTGGTGTGGAAGCTGCAGGAGCATCACGGATCGCCGCTATGATGGGAACGCTATCGGTCGGCGTGGCGGAGAGTTTCGGCATCGAGGGGTAGCCGCAACCATGAGAGGGAGAGCTGACCCCTGCTGAAATTCATCGGCGCACTGCTCATCAGCCTCACCATGAACACCACCTTCGCCCCCCATTCATGACCCTGCACAAAGAGATCACCGACACGCACATCTGAACAGCACGGCAGGAGTTAACTGCGGGCTCTCGTCCGCCGATTCCCACATGCGGCGGATCATCTCGTCGCTCAACTGGGAGGTGCGGTAGGGGATGTTTTGCGGGGGACAGAAACGAAATGTATGCGGAAGGGAGAGTAGCGAGATAAATATCCCCATATTGCTTTCCAGCAGGGTCACTTTACCGTCGGGAGTGATCAGCCAGAGTTGCCCTTTCTGGTTCGGCCAGTCCGATCGCTGGCATAGATATTGCCGCTCGAGCGAGGGCGATGTCGTTGGGCTGGTTCATCCGGGACTCATGTGCATACGTGCTGATCGCTTTGGTCTGCATGTCGACTTTCAGGATGTTATGACCGGTATAATCGGCAACCAGCATGTCTCCGGCCTTGTTGAAGCGGATGCCGTTGCCTGTCGAACCTTCGGGGAGCGTCACGAAACATTCGTGCGAGCCGTCCGGACGTACAATGCCTATCGTTCCTTCTTTTCCGTAGTTAACGGCATACAGATTGCCGGCTTTGTCGGTGGCCGGACCTTCTATTCCGTTGGTGAAAGTACCTTCCGGCAGTAAATCGGCTGTTTCCCGCTGCGCGGAGGTCTGTGCGCCGGCTGCCAGTCCAACGAACAGGCAACTCATGATTGTAAGGAACATTGTACGTGTTTTCATATCAAATCTATTTTATTGTTTCCAGAATCCCGGAACAAGTAATGTCAATACAGTAAATATCTCCAAACGTCCTGTCATCATCAGTAAGGAAAGGAACCATTTGGATACGACCGGAACTTCCGAGAAGTTGTCTACCGGTCCCAGTTTGCCAAGTCCCGGTCCGACATTGCTGATGGCTGAGACGGCAGCACCGATCGACTCTTCAAAACCCAACCCCGTCGAGCATCAGCACGATACAGCTGAGTACGATCAGTGACATATAGGCAAAGGCGAAAGCCAGTACGCGGTGTACGACCTCGCCGGATACGATATGTGAATCCATCCTTACCGGGATAATGGCATGTGGATGGGTTTGTTTCTTGAATTCGTTGAACAGGTTTTTGGAAAGGATCACGAAACGTCCCATCTTCAGCCCTCCGCAGGTCGAGCCAGCGCAACCGCAGATGAACATCAGTATCAGGGCGATCATCCAGAAGAAAGGCCCCCAGGGAATATAATTCTCTGTCGCAAATCCGCAGGTCGAAACCAGCGTAACCACCTGGAATGCAGCCTGCCGGAAAGCTGTCAGGGAAGTCTGTAAAGAATCCGTGATACATGATCCAGCCGGTTGTTATTCCCGTCATGATCAGGACGAACCAGAAGAACCAGCGGAACTCTTCATCGAAAAACAACTTTTTATATTCCCGTTCAGACAGAAATAGATCAGGGTGATATTAGTCGCCCCGATAAACATAAATATCGTGATAACATATTCTATATAAGCCGAATGCCAATAAGCGATACTGGCGTTCTTGGTGGAATAACCGCCGGTAGAAATCGCTGTCAAGGCATGGTTTACCGCGTCATATAAATTCATCGGGCCTATCCATAACAACCCGATCAGCAGGACGGTAAGGAACACATAAACACCCCACAGGCGTTTCGCTACCTGTGTTACACGCGGACGGAACCGTTCGTGTGTGATCCCCGGCGTTTCGGCATTAAACATCTGTGTCGCTCCGCCTCCCAGGATAGGCATCAACGCTACGGTAAATACGATCATACCGATACCTCCCTGCCATTGAGTGAGGCTTCGCCAGAACAGGACGCCTTTAGGCAGTGCCTCTATATCGGTGAGAATGGTCGATCCGGTGGTTGTGAACCCCGACATGGTCTCGAAGAAAACATCCGTTATATTGTCGATATATCCTCCCAGGTAGAAAGGCAACATTCCCAGCAGGAGAGCAATATCCAGGTTAATGAAACCGTCAGCATCCCTTCCCGGCGGCCGGCAGTGTATTCGTTTGCACGGAAACCGATGGCATAGAGCGATATGCCGACCCCGAACAGGATTCCGCTGGAGATAAGCAATGGATAGAAATCGCCTCCTTTGTACAGGAAAGCGACCACTGTCGCCATCAGCATAAACAGTGTTTCGAGGATGCACATCATCCCCAGCATTTTTATTATGAAACGTATATTCAGTAACATACTAAAACATACTAATTAAAATAATCTTCCAGTTTACGCATGGCAGTCTCCAGGCAGAATACCACCACGTGGTCGTATGCCTGTATCTGTGTGTCACCCTTAATCATCATCGGTTCGCCGTCGCGTATCAGTCCGCCCAGCGTCAGGTCTTTCGGCAGGTGCAAGTCTTTCACCTGTTTGCGGGTGATCTTCGAATCGGGGCGTGCCACCAACTCGGCCACGTCGGCATTGGCAAAGGTCAGGAACTTCACGTTCGACACATCGGCATCCAGCAGGAACTGGTAGATATGACTGGCGGCAATCAGCTTCTTGTTGATTACCGAACCGATATCCATATTCTCGGCCAGCGGGATATAGTCGATATTCTCGATCTTGGCGACTGTCTTGAATACGCCGAAACGTTTGGCAGCCAGACAAGCCAAGATGTTCGTACTCGAATTATCCGTCAGTGCGATAAATGCCTGTGCATCTTTGATCCCTTCCTGCATCAACAGATCGGTATCGCGTCCGTCTCCATTGATGATCAAGACATTACTCGGTACTACCTCGGCTATGCGGTGACTTTTCTCTTTGTTTTGTTTCCAGTATCTTTACGCGGATATTGTTCGGCAGGTACTGGCTGGTGCGGATAGCGATGCGGCTGCCTCCCCATGATAAAGATCTTCTTTACTTCCGGTCTTTTTGCCGGCATGCATCTGCACGTCTTTGATATGTTCTTTTTTGGTCGTCGTAAAGAAAACGATAATATCGCCGGGCAGGACAAGGTCGGTACCGCGGGGGATAATCGTTTCATATTGCCTTTTGATGGCAACGATATGGTACAGCTTTTGTTCGTTCAGCAGTTCGGCCAGTTGTTTGTTCACCAGGCGGGAGTTTTCGCGAACCTTCACCCCGATCAGGATCAGGGCTCCTCCGAACAGTTCCCAGTGCTGGCGTGTCCACGGGCGGCGTATCGCGTTGACGATCTCTTTGGCTGCCAGCATTTCCGGATAGATCATCAGTGGATGCCCAGCTTCTCGAACAGTTCTTTGTTTTTAGGCAACAGATATTCGTAGTTGTTGATACGTGCCAGAGTTTTGCGTGCTCCCAGCTTGGAAGCCAGGATACTTGCCGCAATATTCGTTGTCTCTTCCGGAGTAACGCTGACGAACAGGTCTGTTTTTTATGCCGGCTTCTTCCAGGTCGCGGATCGAAGTCGGATTACCAACCATAGGAAGTATCTCCATATTGGTGTTGGTGATGTTCAACCGTTCCTCACTCGGGTCCATCAGGATGATATCCTGTTTTCCTGAGATAACATCTTAGCAAGATGCGTACCCACTTCGCCTGCCCCGGCAATAATAATCTTCATTTTATCAATTGTTACTCATTCCACCTGCCGCATCGTTCGGCAAATCGTCATTAATAATTAATCGTTCATCATCTTTCGGATTTCTCCGGCTATGCTGCCGGCATCCAAGCCGCACAATTTGTATAACTCGGGGATCGACCCGTGTTCAATGAATGTGTCGGGTATACCGATGCGTTTCACCCGCGGAGTATATCCGTTGTCTGCCATAAATTCAAGAACCGCACTACCCAGTCCGCCCTTTACTACACCGTTCTCTACGGTAATGACGCGTTTGAACTTTTGCCTATTTCGTCCAGTAATTCTTCATCGATCGGTTTCAGGTAAATCATGTCATAATGTGCAACCGATATTCCTTCACCGGCTACTTCTTCAATTGCTTTTATCCACTTCGTTTCCAATCGGTCCGATAGATAAAACAGCTATATCGTCTCCTTCGCTCAATTTCTTTCCTTTTCCGATGGGCAGGACATGCATTTCGTTACGCCAGTCCTTTTTCTCGCCTTTCCCCTCGCGGATAACGGATCACGAACGTGCCCGTAGCCTCCTTTGTAACCCGTGTACATCAGGTTCCGCAAATCCAACTCGTTGAGTGGCGAGGCAACCGTCAGGTTGGGTATCGGACGGAGGTAAGCCAGGTCGAACACTCCGTGGTGCGTGGCGCCGTCTTCGCCAACCAGTCCGGCACGATCCAGGCAGATCACCATATGCAGTTTTTGCAGGGCGACGTCGTGTATCAGGTTATCGTATGCCCGCTGCATGAAAGAAGAGTAGACATTGCAGAATGGGATCATTCCCTCTTTGGCAAGTCCGGCAGAGAAAGTTACCGAATGCCCTTCGGCAATCCCGACATCAAACGCCCGTTGAGGGAATGCCTTCATCATATAGATCATGGAACTTCCGGTCGGCATGGCGGGAGTGATACCCACGATCCGCTCATCCTTTTCCGCCAGTTCCACCAGCGTATGTCCGAAGACGTCCTGATACAATTGCGGCTCATCCAGGTTGTGCACGATGATGCGCTGGCCTGTTTCCTTGTTGAACTTGCCCGGTGCATGCCATTCGGTAGCCGATTCCTCGGCAGGCTTGAACCCTTTTTCCTTTCTTTGTCTTGATATGCAGCAGCTTGGGGCCCTGCAAATCTTTTATATCGTTCAGTAGCTTTATCATGTAGTTCACATCATGCCCGTCTACGGGGCCGAAGTAACGGATGCTGAAACCTTCAAACAGATTATGTTGTTGGGTGAGCAGTGCTTTCAGGCTGTTGTTGAAGCGCAGGATATTCCCCCGGCGGTCATTGTTGATGAGCTTCATCTTCCGCAGGCCGCGGTACACGTCGTAACGCATTTTGTTATAGGCCTGACTGGTTGTGATGTCAACCAGATACTTGGCTCAATCCTCCGACACAGTTGTCGATAGCCATATCGTTGTCGTTTAGGATTATAAGCAGGTTGTTGGGGTTGGCAGAGGCATTGTTCAGCCCTTCGAAGGCCAGTCCTCCGGTCATTGCCCGTCGCCGATCACAGCTATTACGTGGCGGTCGTGTTCCTCCTTCAGCTCCGAGGCGACCGACATACCCATAGCCGCCGAAATGGAGTTGGAGGCATGTCCGGCAATGAAAGCGTCATACTCACTTTCTCCCGGGTTGGGGAAACCGCTGATTCCTTTAAATTTTCGGAGCGTATGAAAAGCCTCCCTACGTCCGGTGAGGAGTTTGTGGCCGTAGGCCTGATGCCCCACGTCCCATACGATGCGGTCGTAGGGCGTATTGAAGACATAATGCAGGGCGACGGTCAGTTCGACAGTACCGAGGCTGGCTCCCAGATGGCCGGGGTTTTCAGAAAGTATATCTATTATGTATTGCCGCAACTCTTCACATACCTCGCCCAATTTCTCCTGAGGCAACTTGCGTAAATCCTCGGGATAATTAATGACGTTTAATATATGTTCATCCTTGCAATCTATCATGTCCGCTAATTTTTTTGTGGCAAATGTAAAAGAATTAACGGCACATAAAATAGTTTTGGCAGCGCATTTTCTATTTCCCTGTAGCCGGATTGGGATAATTCGTCGAATAAATTGAATTTTTATTTTAATACTCGTTTTAGCTTCGCCCTTATCCGGCTAAGGCTTACCGGGGTGATTCCCAGATAGGGAGGCGAGGCATTCCAGCGGCATTCTTTGCAGTAAATCCGGATTGTCTTTCAGCAGTTCCCCTGTAACGTTCGGATGCGGTTGTAAACAGGAGGGAGATAAGCCTTTTTCTCTGTTTGCAGGAATTCTGTTTCTGCAAATTTACGTCCCCAGTTGGCAATATGTATATCTTCTTCGAATAACTCATAGAGTTCTTTGCGTTTCAGCATATACAGCACCGAGTTTTCCATCAGTTCGACAGTTTCATATCCCTGCTGGTTGTTCACGTAGCTTTTCAATGAAACGATGGTGCTACCTTCCCGGCCGATCCAAAAGGTTACTTCTTTGCCGTCGACAGGGATATAAGCCCTTGCAATCCCTTTCTCGATAAAAAACAGATTTGTCTCGGTTTTGCCCGTTTCCAATATGAGGTGGCCTTTAGGATATGTAACCTTTGACAAGAGCCTCTTCAGCTTGTCCACTGAAGATTCCGGCATCGGGTATATTTTGTTTATGATCTCATGTATATCCATCGGGTATCCAATTGTTTTTACAAAAGTACTAAAAGTTACCTTTGAAAAAGGAATTTGTTTGCAACCTTCTGCCGTTATTTCTTATCAAATGTAAAGAGCCGGTGAGAGGGGGCAGCTTAACTTTGCAGCCAAATTTTAAATGTCGGAGTTTATGAGTTGGATTATATTGATTGTTGCGGGATTATTGGAGGTCTGTTTTGCCTTTTGTCTGGGTAAGACCAAGGAGACGGTAGGGAATGAATATTATCTGTGGGGAATAGGATTTGTGGTCTCCGTAACTCTGAGTATGTATCTTTTGGCAAAAGCGACACAGACTTTACCGATAGGTACTGCTTATCCGGTATGGACCGGTATCGGAGCTGTCGGTACGGTGTTGGTCGGGATTTTTTTTTCATGAACCGGCGACTTTGGGACGGTTGTTTTTTATTACGACTTTAATCGTCTCCATCATAGGGTTGAAGATGGTTTGATTTCCTGAATTTTGCTGATCGGTGAAGGTGAGTATGACCTCTGATATGACTGGTCAGGCAGATTTGTGGGGAGAAAATTTGTAGAGTATGATTAGTGCGATTATGAGGGAAAATAATGTAATCAGGTATTTGGGTAAGTCTGATTTCCTCTCTGCCTCTTTTCTGATCTCTTTTGTTTGTTTTTTTGACTGCCTCTCCAATTGTTCCTCATATTGCCAGACGAGCGTTTGCAGACTATCGCAGGTAGCAGCGACAAATAACGTGTCATGCAGGAAACGGATTTCAGCGGTTGCCTGTCCGCTTTTTTGGATAAAGGCGGCGCCGGCTGGCAACTCTTTGAGGGCTGTGACCGGAATGGAAAGGTTGGCACGGCTTTCGGGGATTCGGGCCGTTTGAACTGTCAGGCGGCTGGTTTGCAGCAGGCTGTCGGTCTGCTGGTAAAAAGGAAGCGGTGTGTTTGCGGCTCGAACAATTTGCGAAAAAATAAGAAGATGAAAATGAATAGGCTGAATTTCATGGAGATTTTTAATGGTATGAATTTATGGGGTGTGTTTTGCAGTTGTCTCTTATTTATCTGTAAAGTACCTGCCAGCGGTTAAACCCTTCGCGATAAGACAGGTGGAGGAACTTTTGCGGCGGTAGAGGGGATTGCCTGGTCGAAAGGCAGGCCGGATTCTTTCAGTACTTCCAGCAGCTTTTCCGGCCCTTCGGCGATGTAGCAGTCGGCCGCTTCGCCTTTCGTGTGCTGTGAGTTTTTAACGCCGCCGGCCAACAGGTTGACCGTTTCGTTGCGGTAGCCGCTTGTGATGGCGATTGCACTGCCGTAGCGGTTGCGAAGCGGTTGGAGCAGGTCGGTTATAAGGTTTTTCAACGCTTGAAGGGCTTGTGGGTTCGGTACGTTTTCAAGACCGTTTTCGACGGCAATCCGGCTGTATGTGAGTTCTTCGAAGGTGAAATTTCTACTAAGGTTCATTGATTTTGTTTGTATTTATAATCGACTCCGAACAGCGCTCCGGCAAACGTTGCAGTCTCACCGAAGGCCACCAGCACACTGTTATGAATCTCCCAGCGGAGCCGTCCAGAAGCCGAAAAATAAAGGAGGATGCCGGCTGCGGTCAGCAGCACGGCAATCCATAATTGTACACTTTGTTTCTTCACTCGGGAAAGTCAGGGTTCGCCCAGAAAATCAAAGACGAGCGTCACCTGTTTAGGAGTTAAAATCTTTTGTCCGTTGTAATAGCCCGCATCTGTGAGGGGGGCCTGCATGAGCGGTTTGTTATACACGAGCCAGCGTTTCAGTTGTACGCCGGCGCTGCGGATGCTGCTGTGCGGAAAATACATCGCACTCAGTTCTTTAATAGAAAGCGTTGTTGGTTTCATCGTGATAACAAAGATAATGAAAATTTTTCAATTAGCCGGGTTACTCGATTTCCGGTCTGTCGCTGCCTCCGCCGCCCCCTCTTTCGGAGCCGCTGCCTTCGTCTTCTTTCTTTCGGTAGAGGTGAAGGCGACCAGCTTTTGGTATTACGCAGGAGGCGCCGGGTGTGAAGATCACACGTGCCCCTTTCACGTCTGCCTGGGAGAACGACTTCTTGTCGCTTGCGCCGTTGCTGGACAACGAGAGGCGGAAATTACCGAACTCACCTAACTGGACGATACGTCCTGCACGCAGCTCCATGTCGAGGATGAAATTAAGGTTATCCAATACCGCTTTTACGTCGGCGCTGGAAACGGTAGATCGCGCCCGATCATGACACACACAATGTATCCATGTCGGTATGGCCGTTGTAGTCCGGTATCGCATAAATTTTTTCCTGTGCTGCACCGCCTTTCAGGTCGGTCACTTTTCTTGTTACTAATTTGTAGCCCTGGGCCATCGTTTAATTAATTGTTTTTAAGGTTGATACTTTGTTGTTTCGTCTGATTGACAATGCAAAGTTACGACCGGTCGGATAGGCGGAGTTGAGTTGTGTGCAGATAGGTTGCATTAAATGATCTTTTTGTATAATATCCTTTATATCCAGATTCAATTTAGAGAAGGCAAACCATTTTTTTGCCAAGGTCTTTCAGTGAGGCTCCTATATGGTAAATGTCTTTATCGTCAATTAAAAGGAAACGATCGTGCGATTGAGGACCTTATTGGCCCAAATGCGGAATTGGGTTGCATTCTTGGAATTAACACGGTAACCGACAGATAATATAGCATCAAGTTATAAAATTTGGTTTGGTATCTTTGTTTGCCATCGTTACCCATATATTCCAAAATGGAATAAGTGCTATCTTCATTCAGTTCTCCTGAATCATAAATATTTTTTAAATGCTTGGATATAGCAGGTTGCTTCACACCAAATAGTTCGGCAATTTGCGCTTGGGTTAACCAAACGGTTTCGTTTTCTATTCTGACTTCCATCTTTAGGGTAGATTCCGGATGGTAAAAAATGATTTCTCCTTTATTTTTCATAGCGATACGATTTTGTTTGCGGCAAAGTTAAGATTATTATTTGTCCCGTATCTGTTTTTCTGTGGAAAATATTCAGATAAATTCGAACAAATAACTATCGTTGTTTTCGTCGAGGATGTCGTTTTTGATGGAGGACGTTGTAAACGTTTTCGAATGATTTTGTTCCGAAACCTCTGAAGCATCTTAAATGATACATCTTGAATACTTTGATTTCAACCAACAGGTCTTTGAGCGTACGTATATCTACGGCACATAAACCGCACAGGACACGGTTGTTAAAATCAAACTTGTACACGGGTTTGTAGGAGTATTTTCATCATGTTTTCCAGAAGCATCGGGGTAAGTTCATACCTGTCGACTTCTTCCGGAGGAATATTGCCTTTGTTACGCCATGACTCATAAAAGTAACGACCGTAACCGATTGTTATCATACTCCAGGGCCATATTTTTTACGGTCAACTGATTTACTAACTCTGTCTGCGCGGAGAGTTGTGCTTGCAAAACTCGTCTTTCCGATGTTTCGTTTTTACTGTGTTGTGTCATAACGTTATTATTTTAAAATGAACTGCCTATCCTCACGGACGGGCAGTTCTTACTTAACTGATATTAAATTAATCAGGCTATCACCTGAAATTTATACCCCTTTTTTAAGTATAGTGAGTTTCGATAAAGTCAAAAACAATGATCTTTTGTGTAAGAAAAGAAAGCTGCTTGTGACACTTATAAGATTTAAATGCGGCAGTTTTTTGGGTACAAAAAGGCGTGTGACTGCCACTATTACTGGAAACACAGGTATTTCCCCTTACCTCTCCATCCAAATAATAGACAACAGCCCACGCCAATATTTATACACATAAGTATATACAACTAGCATGGGCATTTTGTTGCTATTATTCTTGATGGAAATCTAAAAACGGGAAATTTTGTGTTTCCAGAATAATATCTTAAAATGCTTAACTTATAATTTATATCATCGTAAATCCGTCACCGCTGTGACTGACCTTCATACGATGTTGTAAATATAACCTTTATTTATAAACAAACCTTGTTTATCTAGACTTTTTTCAATCTGACACCTTATTTCTGAAAGCCAGTCTCGAATTTTACATTATCTTCCCTTCCCTGTTTCACCACTATCCGAGTCCGTTTTCGATTTCTCCCGGATGAAATTTGATTTTCTTCCGAAAGAAATTATTTTTTTCTCCCTGGATAGTGGTTTTCTCCTAATGGGAAGAGATATTTCTATTATTTATAAAATATACAACAACTAACTATTTATGATATAGTAACAATTAAGATAATAAATATATTGAATATTTTAAACGAACGTGTACATACTATTAATACATGGCAAGTTAAATAAAAGTTAATATGAAAATAAAGGCTTGAATTATAATCATAATATGAAATATTATACTTACATTTGCCATTGTAAGATTTGCCGAAGAAGAAACTATGAAGATGATTAATCTTACCTTAAATAATTTTTAATTTTTAAATTAATAACCTTACATCGTGAAGAAAAAAAGAAATCTTAACGACGAAACAGAACAATCTGATTGTTGCTGTTCAAAGTGGAGTCAGCGTACTCGAACAAAACGCCAACCTGAGTCTTAACTGTCTGTCGATGGGTCGCCGATTGATCGAGCAGATTGGAAAAGAAGGAGGAATGAACGAAGCCTTAGCCGCCGAAGCCGACCGCTATGTAACCCTGTGCCGAAGCTACATGCTGCGCATGAACAGCGACCGCAAGCCTTTCACCCAACAACTTACGGAAGTGCAAAAGCAATTCGTTTCTCAGGGAAAACAATATTGATCCGACTAAAAACGGTACGCCGGCTAACGTACTTACTGCGATGCTCAACAGTTGGTTGATGAAGCAGAAACGTGATGCCGAAGAAGCGGAACTGCGTTTACAGGCTAATTTTCAACGCACGGAAAAACGTATTGCCGGACGTGATGATCTGGATGAGGCGCAGAAAGCCGTAATCCTCGAACGTGCCGAAGGTCGCCTGCAATCGGGGCGTGTTTCTCTGAAAATGAATGAAATAGCAACCGAACTCGTTCCCGTAGTGACCGAACCGGACGGTTATATCGACCTCTTGCGCTTTTGGTGGCAGGAGCTCGGTCGAAACCTGCCCGACAGCGACCTGGAACGTATCTTCCGCCCGATGCTGTCGTATGCTAAAAAACAGGCGCGCAAAGGGCTGAAAGTGGAAAGCGTTTATGTAGAATACCGCGAAGAACCGGGCTCGCAGGCGGCGTAAATTTAGAAAGAAATGAGTCAATGTGGCAATATGCCAATGTGCCAATTTAAAAAATAATTGAACCTTCTGCTAATTATAGGATGAGCCAGTTAGTGACGGTGTCTTCAGGCTGTAGGCCTGTAACAAACTAGCCCAGGGTTCTAACCCAATGTCATCAATTTAAGGTTCATAGTGCTCTTTTGTAATTAGTTAGAGTATAGTTTTTACAATTGGGCCTTCCTTTCCTTGCTCGTGGAAACTTTCTTCCCGGTCTGATGGGCACCAAATGCTTTTCAAATAGATGTTGCAACTCCATGAGTACAGAGTTTGTATTTCGAAAAAGAAATAGTTTCACAACTCCGTACTTCATGGATGCCCAGCTTATATTTTTGTTAACCTTATATTTGTATATTCTTGTTTTGCAAACTTGTTCAATATAAGGTTCACATTGTTTCTCAATCAGACTCTGCAAATTGAATAAAAACAGATTGGCCGCAAAGTCCTGTCTTATACAGATATCCCGTATGCCACTGAACTGACCTACCTCGAGGTTCTTCCTTGACATATCCATAGAACGTTTCGATTCCCCAGCGCATAAAATAAACTTTTTTAAGGTCTGCTATTGTATATAAAGAAGAATCATACAGGTTAGTGGCCAGAACTTCAACTTCTCCTGTGTCAAGCATTACTTTTACATAACGGATTTTTAACGGAGTTGTTTGGGATATCCAGATACCCATTTGCTTCAATTTAGCCAATGATTTATAGGAGGGATAAATGTCTACAGTTATATCCGATAAATCCGATTCAATAAATGCCTTAACTGTTCTATTGGCATTACTTGGAACCCTCATGACAAAATGAGTCTGCCTGTTTATCAGACAATACATGAGCCAATAACTAGGATAGCCCCTGTCGAAAAGCAAAAGAGATGGGCTTAACTCCAATCCTTCCAACACATCCAAAACGACTTTCTCTTCCGATTCGGCATAAGGCTGAAACAGACCTTTTATAGCTAGATGATTCATAACATCGTATAACACACATATGGCGGCCAGCGGGATTACTTTTTGCCCCAGGCGGCTACCCGGACATCCGAACTTTTCTCTTAGTTCTTTCGAATTGGGTAGTGGGGTTGTACTTCCATCAATAGACCATAATAGCATCCCTTTCCATTTCTTGGATACATCAGCATTATAGCCATAGAAACTTTTCACTAGAAGGGCGTTCCAATCTTCTAAAAATGAAGGTTTCAACTTGCCGCGCTGCGCGCTAAATGCCTGCTTGGTACAACTCTCCCTGCCCATATGACCGAAAAAAATCCTGTAATTCAACACTCAGACTACGTTTGAGTGAATGAAGAATCAATAAGGATAATGTCTTAAAATCCAGTTTTCGGTTACGAGTGAAATCCTTTGGATTCAAACTATATATATTTCTTTTTGACTGCATTTGTGATGTTTCTTCCAAAAAATTCTTTAACTCACTTATTATTTTTATATTTGAATCTGCCATTGGTTGTATCATAGATCATGGATTACTTGTTGTGTGGTAACTTTAAAGTAATTCTTTCTTTGATATTTCCAATGGCTTTTTTCGTTTTAAGGGTATTTTTTCTTAAATTGATGACATTGGGTTCTAACCCCGGGTTCCCTTTGAATCCTTCTCTTTTCTGAGGCACCCCTGTAGGGGTGCGACAAGACGAAAAGGGTTGATATTTAGCTTGTCCCGCCCTTACAGGGCGGAAAGGCAGGAGCGAATTTTCATAAACCTAGGGTTAGAACCCTGGGCTGGTTTTGTCAAAGCCTTACAGGCTTACATTGACACCGTAGGGGCGTTCGCGAACCGCACCTACCAACGACGCTACATTCATTCACTTTTGCCAAAAAACGAATCGTTCTCTTTGATAATTTCAAAATCTTAAAAATACCATTTTAATAAAGTAATGAACAAAACAGAAAAGACTTTTTTCCTTAATCTCTGTCAAAGACAGTTTTTTCAAAGCCCGCTATGAAGTGTTAGACGAAAGTACAGGCGACAACCGGCACAACTTACCTGTCTGGTCGAACAATGCAACACCTCGAAAGAGGCCGAAAACTTTCTCTATGACGACACCGGGTTATTCGCCGCTTAGCGCGTTGATCCTGAAGCATACAGGCGAGGAGGTGGTGGCGGAATACCGTTTCCATCCCGGACGGGACTGGCGGTTCGACTTCGCCATCCCTTCCCGCCGCGTAGCTATCGAGGTGGAGGGCGGCGCCTTCAACGGTGGCCGCCATATCCGCCCCGAAGGCTATCTGCGTGATATGGAGAAATATAATGAAGCGGCGGTCTCAGGCTGGTGCGTGATACGCGTGCTGCCGGGAGAACTGCTGATGCTGAAAACGTTACGGCTGGTTATCCGTGCGATACAAAATCATAATTGAAAAAGTTCATAACAATCATGGCTAGACCTATCAAAAAAAGGACTGGATTATTTTCCGGTCGATACCGATATATTTGAAAATATACAAGTACGTAAACTGAAAAAGCCGCTACAAATCGTTTGGTTTCCCTGGCTTACGTTACGCTCCTGTGCGACATTTACAAAAAAGAGGGTATTTCCTGCAATTGTCGGATGATTATGTGTATGACCTTGCTGATCGTTTGGGAGATACGGAAGAAAAGATTCAGGAAATAATTGCTTATTGTTTGCAGCTTGGTTTGTTTAATCAACAAAAATATGACTGTTATCATGTATTAACGTCTAAAAAGTATTCAGGAAAGATACATTTTAGTTGTAAAACGATGCAAAAATCCCATTTCCGAAGAGTTTAATTGCATTAATATCGTGGAAAATGATGTTAATGCATCAGAAACGGGGGTTTCTGTTACAGAAATGCGACAAAGAAAAGAAAAGGAAAGTAAAGTAAATATACAACAGCAACAACACGCGTGCGAGGAGCCGAAAGAAGAACCGCAGAATTTGGATGAAGAGCGTGAGCAATGGAAAGATGCTTTGCTGGCAGACGAAGACTGGCAGGCCACCATCGTGCGTTATTCCGGAAAAGGCGCATAGCCGTCCTGCAATATGTGCGGGAAGCCATGACCGTATTCGATGATTTCCTGCGCCTGAAATTCAGCCTGGATACGATCCGGACGAAAAAAGATTACAGCCAGAGTTTCATCGGCTGGTGGCGATACCACAATTTCAATCTGAAAACGGAAGAACTTTCCGGCGGCGCGCAGCAGCATATTCCTAAAGTGGTCTATTCATCCGGCCGGCCGGAACGCTCTTCGAAAGTGGAGGAATTGATGGAAACAGGGAAACGTGCGACGGAAATAGCCATGAAAATCTATAATTCGCAAGCCGTATGAGTTTGGAAATCAGACTGCAACATGCCATTGCCGACCGCCGCCTGATGACGTACCGGCCGGAGGAAATTCTTCCGGCGGTAAATCAAATATTATTCCAGACCTATGTTTTGCTGGGTTTTTTCGCCTCCTAATGACCGTGATCTGGGTATTTTGATTGCTAAACTGGCAGCCGACCTTCAGGAGTCATATCCGAGCCTGACCTTGCAGGAGGTCGCTCTCTGTTTTGAATTGGGGGCCAAAGGTGAATACGGGGATTTCATGGGATTGAACCTGCGCACGATTACCCGCTGGCTGAAATGTTATCAAACCAGCGATTTGCGATACCGGGCTGTTGTGGAGCGTGAGCAAGCGAAATCGCTGTCCGCCCTTCCGCCCGTCTCCGAGGCTTACAAGGAGGAGCGCGAACGGGTATTTCTGCGCCGGGTGTTTGAGCAATACCGGGCAGGCTGTCCGATCGAGCGGCTTTATCCGGCGCGGGTGTATCTCTCCCTGCAAGCGCGGGGGAATTATCCGCGACAGTCCGGAGGCGAAACGGACTGCCATGCGGCAAAGCGGCCGGTTACCGGCCTGCCGGAAATATGGTCATAAACGAAGAGATGCGGCTGGCGATGGTTAAGCAGCAGGCGATGGGGATTTTGTTGAAAAAGATTTTTTGATAAAGCGATAGAGGCGGGTCGGGAGTTATTGAAAGCGGGTGATTTTGGTTTTAAAATGATTGACATTGATTTGGACTATAATAGGTTCACGTTCTCCCTTGTCTTTGATTATTCAATGTGGTCAAATTGGGTAGTATAAAGTCGCCAAATTGGGTAGTGAAAATGCGCCGATTTAAGCAATTTCGGATCGCCATATTTGGTAATCCTGATAAATTGAGTTATCTTTGCATCATAAATTCAATTATTTATGGCTAATAAATATCGTCCACGTATTATAGATATAGAACTCTCCACACGATTAAAAAGTATAGGTGCAATTGTTTTGAGGGCGCAAAATGGTGTGGTAAGTCCACAACTGCGGAGCACCATAGCAATAGTGCTGTTTTTTTATGGATGATCCTCGCAGGCGTTCACAATACATGATATTCGCAGAAGATAATCTGATATAATACTTAATGGAGAAACACCTCGTTTGATTGATGAATGGCAACTTGCACCTATAATATGGGATGCTATACGTTATACAGTGGATCATAGAAATGGAATGGGGCAGTTTATATTGACAGGTTCAGCCAAACCTGCAAATAGAAAAAATAAGTCATTCAGAACCGGGCGTTTTGCTTGGTTACGGATGCGTCCGATGGCATTATTTTTGAATCTGGAGATTCTACTGGGGATATTAGTTTGTCAAAATTATTCAGTAATCCCAGAATGTCTATTGGATGTGAGGCAAAATCTGATTTACAAAGAATCGCGTTTTTAATTTGCCGTGGTGGTTGGCCGGTAGTTTCAGAATTATCTGAAGATGTCGCATTGAACCCTGCTAAAGATTATTATGATGCCGTAGTGAATGTGGATATTCGCCAAGTGGATGGGGTGGATCGAAGTGTTGAAAGAGCAAAAACGACTTATGCGTTCATATGCAAGATTTCAAGGTACACAAAACATCCATCAGGCAAATTGTTGAAGACATGAACGGTGGCGATCCCAATGTTGTGGAAGATAAAACGGTTAGGAACTATCTTGATGCATTACGTTCAATGTTTGTAGTAGAGGATATGCCTGCATGGAATCCAAATTTGAAATCTAAAACAGCTATACGTACTGCGGATACCAGATATTTTGTTGATCCATCAATAGCAACAGCCGCAATGGGAATAGGTCCTGGAGATTTAATGAACGATCTCAAAGCATTCGGTTTATTATTTGAGACATTATGTGTTCGTGATTTAAGGGTTTATGCCCAATCATTGGCGGGTGATGTATATCATTACCGGGACAAGAATGGACTGGAATGTGATGCTGTTGTTCATTTACCAAATGGAGATTATGCATTGATTGAAATAAAATTAGGAGGAGAGAAACTCATAGAAGATGGCGCAAATAGTTTGTTGCGACTAGCGTCTAAAATAGATGTTAATCGTATGAAGCATCCTTCTTTTCTCATGGTACTTACGGCCACTGGAACATTCGCATATAGAAGAAAAGATAACGTGTTGGTTGTACCTATTTCTACTCTTGGAGCATAATACATGATAACTTTAGAGTATGGAACTGTTGTATTTATATGTTCATAATGACAATAAAAAGCATAAAAGGATGTGAATATAATTTTTTCGCCAAATTATAAGTTCACATATAATGCCACTACTAAAACCTTTCATATGGAGTGGCACAAGAATAATGTACCTAATAAATGGTTTGGCGATAATATCCTAAATATTACCGCAATTATAGGTAAAAATGCATCTGGGAAAACCAATTTATTGGAATGTATTATAAAATCTTTATGTGGACAAGGCGGAGGATGGATTATATGCTTGTATGAAGGACAGCTTTATAGCAATGTCCCCACATTATATTCGGAGATAAAAATTTTTATTTGAAGTTAAACGATTTAACCGATGGGGAAGTCCTCTTAATGGGGAATTCGAAGAACGAATCAACAATACGGAAGTAATATTTTATTCAACGTCGATAGATAGGGCTCTATCGAATAAAAAATTCTTATTACTCAAAAATTTAAAGATATTTCAAATGCTTTTTTATTAAGAAAACATATATACGAAATAGGTAATACGCCAGATTTTGCCCATATTTCAGATATTGATGTGATGCAAACGGGTGATGTTTTTCGATTGTTATTGTTTTTGATATATACTGCGATGGCTCTCAAAATATAATATCGTCATTTAAACTGCCAACTTATATTGAACTAACATTTCATGCATACAATCATTCAAATTTAGATCATCCTACATACAAGGAACTTTCGAAAGGATTGACGGATAGCTTTCAAGACCAAATAAAACTTAAAATCATACAGAGGATATTTGCGTTAGCATCAATACCAGACGCATGGAATAATACAACATCATTTGAAGAAGTTATTTCAGTTTTGAATACACGTGCTGAATATGGCTACAATATCTATGATTTATTATTAGATTTATTTCACAGAAAAGCCATTCGCTACAAACAACCTTTACAACGTGCGTCAATGGGAGGAGATGCTCCTTTAACTTTTGGAGTATATATTGACTTCATAGACTATGGATTCGTGAATGCTTTTATATAACTATTACTATGCAATTCCAAAAGTATTGCCATATGCATCAAATAGGGCATTTGATAAGAATACATCCAATACTTGGGTAACTATAAAATATGGTGTTTCTTCAGGAGAACGTATTCTTTATACGTTATTAGCACGCATACTTGGTTCTATTTTTTGAAAAACAAGGAGAAATCCATTATGTTCATGAACGGCGAATTGTAAACTCTCATTACTTTGATGGCAAAACTATTATATTATTACTGGATGAGCCGGACTTTGCAATTACATCCAGAATGGCAACAAAAAAATTTTTGAATATACTTTTGTCATCTTTTGCTAAGTTCTTTCCAAAAAGTAATGTTTCAGATAATTATCACATCACACTCTCCGATTTTAATATCAGATATTCCTAGAAGCAATATACTTTTCATTGAAAAAGAGATGGGTATAGCCGTGTATGTACTCCAATAAGGCATAAAGAAACATTCGCTGCAAATATTCATACCCTCTACAACGATAGCTTTTTTCTCGAAGGTGTTTCTATTGGTGATTTTGCTAAATGCAAAATACAGGAAATCTATAATCGTCTTAATAATGCTGAGATATCCCCTGAAATACTTAAAAAGAAATATATAGAATTGGAGAGCCAATAATAAGAGGATTATTGCTGAAAGTATATGATTCTAAGCGTCAGAATCTTGCTCCAAACGTTAGGAAACAATACTTAATTGAGGAATTGAAAAAAATTGAAGATTCTGAAAAGGAAAACATATGATTCGAATATCTCACGAAAATATCGACAATATTTGTCGGGCGTATGTAGAATATGTCCTGACCATGGTGCGCAAGATAAAAAATAACATATTCATTAAATATTTATTTGAAGAAGAAGGTAATCTTGAAAAGTATGTTTCTTGCTCGCCATATGATTTTAAAAAATCTTATATTTGAATTTGAGAGCAGATTCCCAAACATAAATTTGTAACATCAAAAGAATGGAAAACTTTTTACACCTATATGATAGGGCAATATGAAAAAGATTCGATATCAATATTTACCGACTGTCTTACAAGAATTAAATTGGGGCGTCTGCCCTTATTGTAATAGACATTATATTTTTTTGCAATTGACAGCAACAGAAAAAGTCAGTGCCCAATTCGACCATTTTTATAGCAAAGTTTCTTATCCATATTTAGCTCTTTCATTCTATAATCTGATACCTTGTTGTCCAGATTGTAATAAGGCAAAAGGCGAAAAAATCTATTAAAATCAATCCTTATGCAGAAGGATTTGATAATAATGGGCAAATTGAAATTGATTCATTATTAAATTGTATGCTTGGTAAGCGGAACTGGAATGTTGTGTTTAATGCAGATGATCGATGTCAAACAAATATTGAAGCATTTGCATTAGATGAATTATATCGTCACCATAAGGATGTGGCTTATGAAATAGTTTGCAAGGCAAGAGCAAATGAAGCTGGATATTTAAAAAAAAAATAATTCAAGTATATAGTGAAATGGGGCTTGATGCTGATACTATCCATAGAATACTATGGGGGTTATTATATAGGTGAAGACGGATTATCAAAAAGACCGTTGTCAAAATTGACATCTGATATATTGAAACAGTTGGGAATACATAATTTATAGATATCTAAATAATTTATCTATCTTGGATATAAGTATTTGCCGATTCTGTGATAGTTCATTGTGTATTCTCTTCCAAAGTATGACTATGCAAAATGCTATGAATCTGTGATAAAAATGCAAATTTGTGGGGCTTTTCAGAGTTTGATTTTAGTCCCACGATTTATCCACCGAGAATATGCTTTAAAAGTACCCCTTTTACTATTTGGGAGAAAAAAAAATCCCTGATAATATCTGATTATCAGGGATTTGCTTGATTTTCTTTTGTTTCCTGGTGATCCGCCTGGGGTTCGAACCCAGGACCCCATCCTTAAAAGGGATGTGCTCTACCTGCTGAGCTAGCGAATCATCCTGTGCATACTCTGTATTGCGGTGTGCTTTACTTCTGTATTGCGGGTGCAAAGGTAGGGTTTATTTTTGAATTTGCAATAGTTGGAGGAAGTTTTTTTGAAAAAGTTACTTTTCTTTTTTTTCTCCGGTTGAATATCAGCAGGGGGAGGAGCGATAATGTCCTCTTCCAGCAAGATAAAACGTTTATAATAAGACAGACAGAGCGTCGTGAGCGGTAATGCGATGATTAAGCCGATAAAACCTAATAAAGTTCCCCAAATGGATAAAGAAAGAAGGATGATGGCCGGATTCAGTCCCATAGCCTTTCCCATAATGCGCGGCGTAAGGTATAAATCCTGGATACATTGTACGATTCCGAGTATTAATAATCCCGAACCGAAGATAATCCAGAAATTCTGTCCGGTCTCCGCCGACTTTAGCAGGCTGAGGATGACCATCGGGATAAGACCGATCGCTTGCAGGTACGGAATCAGGTTCAGCACACCGATAAATAACCCGAGCGTCACGGCCAGCGGGAAACCGACGATTTTGAAACCTATCGAAAGTAAAACTCCGACACATAAGGCAATCAATGACTGTCCGCGGAAATAACGGTTCATGCTCTGCTTCTACATCGTCGGCCAGCCCTTTGGCGAAAGGACGGATGCGTGCCGGAATCAGGTTTATCCAGCCGTTGGCTATCTTTTCGTAGTCGAGCAGGATGAAAATGAAATACAACAGAATCACGAATATAATCGTTATACTGAAAAGGATGGAGAATGTGTTCGACAGGATGTTCCAGACCTTCGGGGCGAGCTGCTTGATTGCATTCTGTATGTTCTCCCGGCTGAGGAGTTCCATCAGCTGGTTTATGTCTACATTGTTTTCAAGATATTCAATCCATGAAGCTGGTATAAGCGAACATGGCCTTCTCCCGGATTATGTGTGTGCGCATCAGGTTCAGGGTCCGCTCGGCTTCCTGGGCGACAGACGGAACGACCAGTGCGGCGGCAATCCCGATAATCAGCGATGCGGAGATGATGACTGCGACGATGGCCAGGATGCGGCTTTTCAGCTTCAGCTTATACTGGAAGAACTTGACGAAGGGCCACCAGTAGTTATTCGCGGCATCTCCCGCCATTACCCTCGCGAATCCATATCCGCAATATTGAGTATGTTCTCCATCGCCTGATATGGGCTGGTTGCCTCCACTCTTTGTTCAAGCGAACATATCAAAAGCTTCTCCACATCATCCAGCTTCTCGCCTTGAGCCAGCAAAGGTAGAAAGCCGACGATGGAATTCAACGGAGTACAGTTTCATGGGTGATATGATATCTGTATAAAGGAACTTTTGACCTGGCTCATTTTTCCACCGCCCTGCGTGCAGCTTCCAACTTGCGGTTCATGGAGAGGTGCGGATGTACAGATAAGTAATGAGCAGCAAGAGTAGCAATACCAGTCCGCCAACGGCCAAGGCTATCATCAGTCTTTTCACTCGTTCAATCTGGCACTCAGTTCCAGTTTCTCCATCTTCAGCGGTCCACCTCAAACTGTGCCGTATATTTAGCTTGTCATCCATCTCAAAAGCCGTACGTATGAATCACCACGGCACCATTATTGGCTAACCGCAAGCCGCACGATAATCGCCCGCAATCATCCGCAGTTCTCCTTTCATATAATGGTTATAAGGATAGCAAAGCCCCAGTGAATGCTGATAACCATGAGTAATCTTAATGCAAGCAATGTTACTTTCAAATCACCGAGGAGGCTTAAGTAAACATTATTATCTTTATAAGCCAACCATGCCTGGGCGTCGAACTCTCCGGATGTTGACGGTAGAAATGCAGGTCAGTCTCCTCAATAAGGCTCAGCAGCCTTTCTACCTTCTTTATTGGCCAATAAGTTTATAACCTTAATCTGCTGGAAACGCAGGTGTGCAGGAAGCGGTCTATGTCGATTCTGAAACATATAATACGCAACTGAACGAAGTACATACCGAGGAA
>VOFJ01002756.1_pt1 | contig 22864 bp, 20 predicted proteins | sample 5384081 | NCBI WGS metagenome assembly VOFJ01 (sample SAMN12384729, study PRJNA508395) | human gut metagenome | isolation source: healthy gut I | host: Homo sapiens | reverse complement strand
TTGCAGGCACAGCACCGTGAATTAGAGGAAGCACAGGCACGGGATAGGGTCAAGGAGCGAAAAGCGAGAACGCGCAGACTTATTCAGGAGGGTGCGATTCTGGAAAAGGTGCTGCCGGAGGTACGGACGATGGAGCCGTCTGCGTTGGAGAATTACCTGATGCAGAAGCTGCCGCAGCACGATTGAATCCGTTGGAAGGTCTCCGGGAAACCGGGGGCCTTCCTTTTTCTCCCGAAGGGCGCACTTACTCACCACCTGTAAAACAGGCGGTGGTATGCCTGCGGCATCGTGCGCTCTCCGAGGGGGATTGTCGCTGTCTGCGGCAGCCTCCAGACAATGCCACAGCACCTGCGGGTGCTGCTGTCATCGTCTGCGCGATTGGGCAAATACCGTCGCTTCAACCGACGCTATTTCTCCAACCGCCTGCGCAAACCTGCCACCGGCAGCTTTGCCGCAGAGATGGGCGGGCGTTCTGCCCGTCCATTTTCTCTTTTGCGAAAGAGAAACAGAAAAAAGAAACGAGGTGAACGAGCGATGGCAATTTACCATCTGGAAGCGAAGGTGGTCAGCCGAGGCGCAGGACGCTCTGCTGTGGCCGCCTCCGCTTATCTGAGCTGTTCCCGCCTCTACAACGATTACGACGGGATACAGCACGACTACACGAAAAAGCAGGGGCTTGTCTGGCAGGACGTGTTTCTGCCAGAATACGCTCTGCAGGAATGGCAGGATCGTGAAAAGCTCTGGAACGCCGTAGAGGAAGTGGAGACTGCCAAGGACAGCAGACTTGCCCGTGAGTTCGTCGTGGCCCTGCCCATTGAGCTGAGTCGAGAGCAGCAGATCGAGTTGCTGCAAGAATTTATCCGGGGGCAGTTCGTATCAGACGGAATGTGTGCCGATGCTGCTATCCACGACACCGACGGTCACAATCCCCACGCTCACATTCTCCTGACGGTGCGCCCACTGGATGAACAGGGCAAGTGGCAGTACAAGACCGAGAAGGAATACCTCTGCATGAAAAACGGTGAGGAACGCGGTTTTACTTCCGCCGAGTTTAAGGCGGCACAGGACGAGGGATGGGAGAAGCAGTATCCCTATAAAGTCGGCGAGAAGAAGGTGTATATGGTTTCTTCCGAGGCCGATGCACAGGGGCTTGTCCGGGCTGACAAGCATCCCAAAAGTACTCGGTACGGCAGGCAGAATCCTATCTCCGAGCGCTGGAACAGCGAGGAACAGCTTGCGGCATGGCGGGCGGCATGGGCTGATGTGACCAATCGCTGTCTGGAACACGCCGGGCGGGAGGAACGCATTGACCACCGTAGCAATGCCGCACGGGGTATTGATGAGATTCCTACCATCCATGAGGGCGTAACGGCGCAGGCGTTGGAGCGCAAGGGAATCATCTCTGACCGCTGCGAACTGAACCGGCAGATCAGGGCGGACAATGCGCTGCTGCGGGAGCTGAAAGCCGAAATCAAGAAGCTGGCAGCAATGATTGCCCGCACCGTACCGACCATTGCTGAGGGACTGGAGAAGCTGCGGAGCCGTGTGCTGATCTTCTGTTATCAGCTCTCCCATATTCGCAGCGGCAAATCTCATATTCAGAAATCTCTCGCCGTATGGAAACCTGAGCTGGAATGTTATACCGGGCTGGTACAACAAATCAAGGAAAAAAGCAAGGAGCGCAAAGCGCTGATTACCGAGAAAAAAGAATTGCCAATATACCATGTGAAGCGCCACAAGGCACTGGCTGTCCGCATTACAGAGCTGACGGAAGAACTGGAAGAACTGCGTTCTGAAAAGGCACTTCTTCTGCAAAAATTTGAGTATGCGGAGGATGCAGGCGCAGAGGCGTTCCACAAGGATATTGCTGCAATGGAAGCCGGCCTGAAAAAGCTGGAGACGCAGGAGCAAAAATACTCTGCCGAGTTAGATAAGGCTTTGGATGAATACGCTGAACTGAAAGCGCAGGCTGCGGATTTCGACCCGGTGGAGCTGTATGAAGCACGGCAGGCAATTCGTCCTGCGCAGGAAAAGGCGGCAGAACAGCAGCTGGAGGATGCCTTGCAGAAGAAGCCATCGTTCAGTTTGCTGCTGAACGCCAAGCAGGAAACATCCCGACTGCTCAAAGAGGACACAGAAGAGCGGCAGGTACGGCAGATGCTTATTCGTCGGCAACGGTCAGACCCGCAAAAGCCCAAGCACTTCCAGCGCTAAGTGATAAAATGCACATTTCCCCTATTGACTTTTCAACTCTAATCCGTTAGAATAATACTAACAGATTAGAATGAAAGGCCGCTAGAATGAGTACACCAAAAGTTTTTGAAAGCGAATACCGTTTTTGCCTGATCCTTTGGGATCATGAACCCATCAAGAGCAGAGATTTAGCTCAGCTTTGTGCAGAGCAACTGGGCTGGAAGGTTACTACCACTTACACGGTAATAAAGCGTTTGTCAGAGCGTGGCGTGATAAAGAATGAGAATACGATTGTTTCTTCGCTGGTATCCAAGGAGCAGATACAGACAGCTGAAATTGAAGAATTGGTTGAGAAGAAATTTGCCGGTTCGATTCCAGCTTTTTTGACCGCATTTACCAAAAGCCAACAGCTCACGGCAGATGAAATTCAAGAGATGCAGCAGATGATCGACCGTTTTCGGGAGGAGCATCCGGATGACTGAATTGTTTATGAAGCTGCTTAATATGAGCATCAATGCCGGATGGCTCGTACTGGCTGTCCTACTTGTTCGCATCATATTCCGCAAGGCTCCCAAATGGCTGTTTCCCTTATTGTGGAGCTTTGTTGGGATTCGGCTTCTCATGCCAAACGCATTGGAAAGTCGCTTGAGTATCATTCCCAATATAAGCAGCTTTTCGGCATCTGCACATGGAATGCTTTCTGCTGAAAGCTTCGCTGCTCCTGTTCCTTATGTTGGAATCGTCTGGTGTACTGGTATGGCAGCAATGCTTCTGTTTGAAGCGTTAAGCTATATACATCTCCGCAGCAAAGTGAAAACTGCTGTCCGGCTCTCGGCAAATGTGTATCAAAGCGAGCATGTGAATGCTCCGTTTATTCTTGGCCTGTTTGCGCCGCGCATCTATATTCCGTTCCATATAAAGAGCAAGGAATTGGATAGCATAATTGCACATGAACGTGCACATATAAAACGCCGCGATCATTGGCTAAAGCCCATTGCGTTCTTAATTCTTTCTCTTCATTGGTTCAATCCTTTGATTTGGATTGCGTATTATTTCCTTTGTAAAGATATTGAGTTGGCATGTGACGAATGTGCTGTCAAGAATATGAGTGATTCACAGCGCGCTGCGTATTCGCAGACGTTACTCTCCTGCACTGCAAACCAGAGTATTTTTGCAGCCTGCCCGCTGGCCTTCGGCAGTAAGAATGTGAAAACACGAATCCGTGCTGTACTTTCTTATCGAAAGCCTCATACTTGGATTATAACCGTGACCGCGATACTTGTTTTGGCAGTTGCCGCCTGTTTTATGACAAACCCGAGACAATCAAAAAAGAAAGCACTGCTCGGGAGAGCAACTATATTGGTCTAAACCAGTCTCCAATATCGGACATGATTCAAAATGGACAAACTATTTCGGATAGAAATAGTAGCGAAGAGAGGCAACGTGAAGTAGAGCTTGAGAGCGCTTTGCTAGGAGAAGCGATAAAGAAGCAAGAGTCTCTTACTCGAATTCAAACAACTGATTTTTACAGATAAAAGCCCTGCGTTATCTATAGGATTGACGTTAATTTAACTGTCGATGTGGTTACATGAAAGGAGGGGAGATTTATGAAAATCATTTGAGGAAGCACATGGCCTGTCTGTTCAACGGATTCTGGCTCATGTGCTGAACCAAGAAGACATCAGACAAAAATCAGATAAAAAGTAGCGTTGTTTGTGCAAAAGATCAAGTCACTGGCCGCAGTTTTTCTGGCTCTTTTTATCCTCGCAGCAATTCCGACACAGGCTTTCGCCGCTGAAACTCATGAAGAAGTTGCCACAATGCATACCCATCAGTGGCGTCTTGACCATTATGATACTACATATATTCCGATTGATGATGAAACTCATCTGAAGACTGTCTATCCCGTGTATTACTGCACTGTTTCGGGGTGCACTAATAGCTATTTGGGAAATGGTGCCTCTTCAACCGTCTCTCATACAATGAGTAGTTATTCCTACACAGGAAACAATTATCATTCCGGCAGCCTCCATTATGTCCGCTATGAGCATTCTTGTCTCCAGTGCGGGCGTACTACTGGCTATTGGGATCATTACAGCTGCCCCGGTAATGGGCATTGCATCCTGCCCCAGTCTGTTTTCCCGGTTCTGACAGATAAGTAAGTGACAGCTGAGCAGCGGCATGGGTGAATATTTCTCCCATGCCGCTGCTTGCATTATTGAGTGCAGTTAAATGATCGTTTTCTTTTTACGAAAAGGTGCGCTTAAAGCGCGGCGTTTGGCAGACGGTGAGCATTGTATTGCTGATAGCTTTCCTTTGTGCATTTTTTACTCTCTTTGATGGCTTCATTTGCCAGAAAGAACAGGATATGGAGAGCGCCTACGCAGTGATTCCCGTAACTGTCGTCGTATCCAATCTTACCGGCACGAAAACCGATGACCTGAAAATTACAGACTATATTATCAACTACTTTCTCTCTGACAAATATGCTTATGGCGGGGAGCTTCAGGAAAAAGCATTTTCCTCCTATGTGAAGGATGTTTGCCTGAAAGCATCTGTCTATTACAGTCAAGGGACGGGTTTTTCGAGTCGGCAAAAAGCTGATTGGCATTACTTCTGTTGATGCCGCATCGGAATTGACACCCGTTTCAGGAAATTCGATTACTTATTTTGAAGGATACGACGAATCAATTTTTTACCTCAAATAAAGCGGTGTTGTCTCGTTTCAACCGCAGCGGCAGAAGAACTGTCGCAAGATACCGATAATAATGGTAATGTCATATTGACGGTTCAGATGTCGCCTGCTGTGACCGGTGAAGCTTCCACACAGATTTCGCTCGAAATTGCTGGGACGTATTCGTCGGAATCTCAAACGATCTATTGCCCATTCAGCTGCGTTGCCGCAGTACAAAACAAAACTGGACGGGAAGATTACAGGGGGATAGCCTGAGCGCAACAGTGCGTGATAATCATGAGCTGGACGAATTCCGGAAAATACTGATGCGTCACTTCGCAAATGTAGACCCATCCGGGCATCAGGAAGAAATTAACAATTCTCCAGTCCTCCGATATCAGCAGTTTGCCGTAACAGTTCATGATGAAACACTCCGCGAAACTCTGAATGCTTTGAATCGAAATTTGCAAACACTGTATCGACTAAAACCAATTTTTGCCTGCACAGAGGTCATGATTGGCACCGCCGCAGGTTTTTTCTATATTCATATCCGAAGGCGGGAATTTGCCATTGCACGATCTCTTGGTACAAAACGCATTGAAACGGTCATTATGGTATTCGTCGAGATATGTCTGATGTTTTTGGTTGGCGCAGCTATTGGAACAATTCTCATTCTGTTTGTCCAAGAGACTGCCACCCAATATGTCATGGCCGCAGCACTCTTTTTTGCTATGAATGTCGGGGCAATTACAGCTTGCTTGATGGCAACTGGAAAAAGCGGAATCCGATTACTACGGGAGGTTGAGTAGTATGTCCGTATTATCTGTGCAAAGTGTTTCTTATTCATACAAAACAAAATACCAAACTGTTCAGGCTGTAAAAGACGTCTCCTGTGATTTGAGTGCTGGAACTTTTTATGCGTTAGTCGGCAAAAGTGGAAGTGGGAAGACAACGCTGCTTTCATTACTGGCAGGATTGGATACGCCGCAGAGCGGAGACATAATAGTCGGCGGCCAAAGTTTGCGGGAAATAGACGTGGGATATCTACCGTCGCAAGCAGGCGTCTGTGATTTACCAAAGCTATAATTTGTTTCCACTTATGACTGTTTGTGAAAACGTCATGTATCCCTTAAAACTGCTGAGGCATTCCGATGCCGATGCAAAAAAAGAGGCGCAGATTGCTCTTGAAAAAGTAGGTCTGGGCGAAAGTTATTGGAAGCGACTTCCTGCCATGCTGTCAGGCGGCGAACAGCAACGAGTCGCAATTGCCAGAACATTAGCCGTTCATGCGCAGATCATTCTCGCAGATGAGCCTACGGGAAATCTGGATACAGAAAACAGCACACAAATTATTCAGCTGCTTTCCAGACTGGCGCATGAAGAAACCTGCTGTGTGGTAGTTGTCACACATGATTTGGAGGTTGCCAAAGCGGCGGATGTCGTATTCCGTATGGACAGCGGCAGAATCAAGGAGGACGCTGTATGACACCTTTGAAACAGCTTTTTCGTCAACCAGTTCGCTTGCTTGCAATTATCCTTGCTGGTGGGAATGGCCTCCGCTTTTATCTGCCTGAGCGCAGGCGTATTTGCATCCGCTAAAGCAACGCTCGCGCAAATTGAAGAACGTTATGTAACCATTGGTGTCCCAACAACGGAGACAGCAGACGTAGCAACAGAGTACAACGGGCTAACGCTCCACCATGAAGAAAGTGTAATAAGTCAAGATATGTGGGCGTATATGGATCAGCTTGCTGCGGATGGAACAGTCATAAAAGGTGCGTACCAACAAAAATATATCAGTGCTTATTGCCCCTCCATTCAGAGTGTTACCAGCGGCAAGGAAGACGGCACATATGTGCCAAGCCTTGATTCTCCGTATAACAGGGCAATTATGATCGTTCGGGTTACATCGGTAGATAAAACGAATCTGCCGGAGTCTACTGAACTTGCTTCAGTATCTGTTACTGCTTCGATTGAAAACGTTGTTAAAATGCATCCGGACTATGCTGTTCGCAGCACACTGCGCCTCATCATAGGGTGCAACTCTCAGGAAGAGTTAGATGCTCTTGATATCCGTCCCGGAGGGCGGTATTTGGTCTTTGGATCAGATTACATTGACCGCGATTTGGAACTGCGTACAACGTTGGCAGGAACGCACCGATGCTCTGTGGAAGATATTGATTTGTCTAGAATATCCTATGATTTGACAGAGGACGAAAAGAAAACAGCTTCGCCAGATTTTCTGCCGATAGCAAAATATTCCTCTGGTGAAAAAACGACCATTCTAGGGCAAGACATGGTTGATGCAATAGATTCCTGCACAATGACCGTTACACATTGGCATGGCTTGTATTCTGAAACACAACTGGACTATGCAATTGACGGTTCTGAAACAGGTGTGTTGCTAAACGACCAATACCTTGATGCATACATGACCCAGTTGGAAACGGATCTGGATGTTTTTCTAAGCTCGAATGCAGGAGTGGAATGGCGAAGCGCAGTTCAAGAATTGGATACGCAATATCATACTGTCAGTGTAATTGGTACAGATCTTCTGGAAAGCATGTATTGTTTCCATCAAAAGGACTCTTTCGTAACAGAAGGACGGAGTTTTGGGGCGGACGATTATAAAAAAGGCTCTAATGTCTGCCTGATTTCTGAAACAACTGCCCTCGCAAGCGGACTCGGTATAGGGGACAGCATTGATTTGTCGTTCTATTGGGGTCCAAACCCTCTTGCTGATTTAACAGCTCCGGAATGGAAGGTACAGCCACAGCGTTTTTCCCAAAAGATTGGGGTTTCGGGTGATGCGAAAACGTATCAGATTATAGGGATTTACCGACAGTCAGACTTGTGGGATACCGCAGACTATCGCTTCCTTCCGAATACCGTCTTTGCCCCTAACACTTCTCTGCCAGAAAACTGCTATAGTAGTCGAAATGGCGTTTTCTTTACATACGTTTTGCAGAACGGAAAGGTATCTGCGCTCCAAGATGCACTGGAATCGCATGGATACCCGGCAAACATTCTGTTTTGCTTTGATAACGGATACACTGAAATCGCTGAAACTTTGCATGGATTTTACAGCAGTGCGCAGCAGCTTCTTTTCGCTGCCTGCATAACAGCAGGTGCGGCCCTGTTCGTATTTCTTGCTCTGTTTGTAAACCGTCAACGGCGGACGCTTGGCCTGATGCTTTCGCTTGGTTCCGGTAAAAGGACCGCTGTGATGTTTAGCTGGAAGATAGCTGCAATACCTATCATCCTTGCGACAATAACTGGGATCATTGTTGGAATCCTTACAATGAATGCTACGACACTAAATCTGTTTTCCTCCGTTTCAGAAGTGCTTAATACAAGTTTGAGCGGTGCAGCCACGATTGGATATAACGATATGATAACGGAAGTCGTATCAATGCCAATTGCGGTTATTGTGGCAGGTGTCCTGCAACTGATTGTTTATATTGTGGCGACTTACCTGCATTTGCAGCGGTTGGCGCAACGATCCCCGCTTGAGTTAGTGCGGAAAGGCTAAGTTTCAGTATTGACAAGAAAAAGCAAACTTGATTGGTTATCAATTCCAATACTTCATTTAGAGAGCGCCCTGTCATGATTATGTGCAGGGCGCTCTCTTATGAGGAAAATACCCTTGACAAATCTCGTCTCAAAAAAGCATCCTGCAAAGGTTCGCGGAAGATCATCATTTTCCAAATCCGTGCTTCTATGTGGACGACGGTTTTTCAGGCGGTAACTTCCAAAGGCCTGCATTTCAGCAGATGATCGCAGACATGGAAAACGGGGAGATTGGGATCATCGTGACCAAGGATCTCAGCCGCCTTGGCAGAAACCAACTTCACACCGGTCTCTATATTGAGGAACGCTTTCCGATGTTCGGCGTCCGGTACATTGCGATCAACGACAATGTGGACACGGAAAACGCAGAGAGCAATGATCTCATGCCGTTCAAAAATTTGTTCAACGAGTGGTTTATTCGGGACACCAGCCGAAAGATTCGTGCAGTTCAAAAGGCCAAAGCGGAGCGCGGCGAACGACTCGGAACTCGCGCTCCCTATGGATATGTCAAAGACCCGGAAACAAAAAAGCTGATCATCGACGAGGAAGCCGCTGCCGTTGTGAAACGGATCTTCGCCCTGTGTGCCGCGGGCAATGGCCCCAGCCGGATTGCGACGATCCTGACCAAAGAAAAGGTGCTTTGTCCCAGCTATTACACCTACCAGAAATACGGCCTGACGCATTCCGCCTTGGACATCACGAAGCCGTACCACTGGTCGGACAGCGCAGTCGCGAACCTGTTAGAAAATGAGATCTATCTCGGCAACACTGTGAACTACCGGTTCAGCACCAAATCCTATAAGGACAAACGCAAAATGGAACACCCAAGGGAAGAATGCCTCGTGTTTGAAAATACGCATCCTGCCATCATTCCCAAAGAGATTTGGGATATCGTGCAGCGGGTAAGAAAGAACAAACGCCGACCCACAAAGATGGATGAGCAGAACAAGTATTCCGGGCTGGTAGTTTGTGCCGATTGTGGCAAAGCAATGGTGCTCCACCGGGCGCATACAATGTCCGCCGACTACAACCACTTCACCTGCCGTACTTACAAAAAGGATGGCGAAGCCTGCACTGCACACTACATCCGGGAATGCATTCTTGACGAGATCGTGCTGGAAGATTTGCGCCGGGTAACAGCAGAAGCCAGAGAGCATCCACAAGAATTTGCCGAATATCTGAACAGCAAACAGTCCGCAGAGCTCCAAAAGGAGATCCGCAGACTGGAAAAGGAGAAAGCCGCCATGCAGAAACACAAAGCCGAGCTGGATGCAATTTTCAAGAAGCTTTATGAGGACAGCGTGCTGGGACGCATCACAGCAGAACAGTTCCAGCTGCTCTCTGCCAGTTACACCGATGAACAGGCAAAGCTGACAGAATCGCTCCCGCAGCGAGAATCAGAGATCCAGCGGCTGAAAGAGACGGTAAGCAATACGGCAGCATTCCTCGACAAAGCGAAGCGGTACACGGACATTCAAGCGCTGACACCGGAGCTGCTGCGGCTCTTCATCCAGAAGATCGTGGTGCATGAAAAGGACGTGAAGTGGTCCAAGTACGCACCACAGACCGTAGAGATCCATTATGCCGACATTGGCTGCATGGAGAACAGACAAACAGCAAAACCGGAGCAACATAAAGAAATCCCGAAAGTGTCCTGAACTATTCCCAGTTATACGCCAATGGAAAACCCGGCTGGTGCCTGAAGCACCAGCCGGGTACCCCGCCATTGTTACCCCTGTCAGGGGGCAGCAAAAACCGGCGGGCGTTTTTTCTGTCATGCACCGGCGCGTCAAAACAGCCGTACAAGCAGCTGCGAGACGAGAACGACGGCGATCAGGGCGATGGGGTAGGTCGCGGCGTAGGCGGAGGCGACGTTGCTCGTGCCTGCGACATGGATGAGCGTGCCGAGGGCGGGCGTGGAGGTCATGCCGCCGGTGATGGAGCCGAGAATGTTCAGCAGGTTCATCTTCAGCACGTGCTTTGCCACGATATAGCCCACGACCATCGGCAGAAGCGTCATGAAAATGCCGTAGACGAAATAGATGGGCTTGAAATACCGCACGAAGCTCATGCCGCCGGAAACGCCTGCGCCGATGAGGAAGACCATGAGGCCAAGCTCCCGGAACGTTTCGAGCACCTTCTTGCTCGGCATGAGATCGGCGCGGCCGATGTGGCCGAAGTGGCCGAACACCAGCGAGACGAGCAGCGCGCCGCCCGTTGTGGTGAGCGAGAAGAAGTTGAAGAACTTCACCGAGCCAAGCAGAATGCCAAACACGGCGGCGACGGCGAAGGGCGTGAAGCCGAAATCGTCAAATTCCAGCAGCTTGCCCTTGAATTTAGCGACGTCGCCGGTCTCTACGTGTGTAATCTTCCGGCGCTCCTCGTCCAGATCCGCGTGGACGACGCGCGGCATCAGCTGCACGAACAGCACGACGCCGATGACGCCGAACAGATACGCAATGCCGTAGCCGACCGTGACCGCGTCCTGATACTGGGCTGCAACAGCCTCTTTGGTTGCCGAGAACGCCGGAGTCGAGGTCAGACTGCCCGCGAGCAGGCCGGAGATCATAGCCGTAAGCTGGTTCGGGTCGTAGCCCGGCTGCCCGGCTTCAATCGCACGGCCGACGAGCAGACACAAAACTGCCGTAATGCCGCCGGAAAGAATGATCACGACGCCGAGCAGCACATAGGACTTGAAGTTGTGCTTCATGTTCTTGAAGAAGTTCGGGCCCGCGATAAAGCCGACCGAGGTCACGAAGAACACAAGGCCCAGATTTTCGATGATCTTCAGCGCCTGCGAGGCGTAGTTGATCTCTTCAATGACAAATTTGGAATTGAAGTGCGTTCCGGAGAACGCGCCGTAAATCAGCGCGATCACGAAAACGCCTGCCGTGCCGAGGCTGATGCCCTTGATGGTGATGCGCCCGAGCAGATACCCGACTGCCGCGATTCCGAATACGGAAAGCATCAGAAAATTCGCGGCATTGATGGTTGCACTCATCTCTGTTCTCCTCTATTTCTCCTTATTTTTCTGCGGGATGGATTTTTCTGGCGTAGTCCGGCAGCAGCTGCGGGGAGAGGCGGTGATCCGCCACACCGGCCTGCTGCTTTTCGGCCTCAAACGCGGCCACGTGGTCCAGCGTCAGCGTGCCGACGGATACGGACTTCGCCTTCTCGGCGGCGTGCTGACCCGCGTTGCGGCCAAAAACGATGACGTCAAGCAGGCTGTTGCCCATCAGGCGGTTGCGCCCGTGGATGCCGCCCACGACCTCGCCAGCAGCAAACAGGTTTTCCACATCCGTCTGGCCGTCTGCCGTAATGTGCAGACCGCCGTTCTGATAGTGCAGCGTCGGATAGACCAGGGATCGGCTCCTTGCGGATATCGATGCCGTGCTTTGCAAACATCCGCATCATGGCCGGGATGCGCTTTTCAATCGTGCCGCGCCGTTTTTCAGCTCGATCATCGGCGTGTCGAGCCAGACGGCCTGCCCGGCGGGAGTCTTGACGCCCTTACCGCGCTCGGTGCATTCACGGATGATGGAGGCAGCGGCCACGTCGCGCGTTTCGAGCGGGTTCATGAAGACCTCGCCGTCCGCGTTCACAAGCATTGCGCCGACAGAGCGCACCTTTTCCGTGACCAGCGCGCCGTAGATCTGCGCAGGATAGGCCGCGCCCGTGGGATGGTACTGCAGCGTGTCGGGGTACAGGAGCTTCGCGCCAGCGCGGTAGCCGAGCACAAGGCCGTCGGCGGTCGCGCCGTAGTGGTTCGAGGTGGGGAAGCCCTGATAGTGGAGCCGTCCTGCGCCGCCGGTGGCAAGAATGACGGTCTTCGCCTTCGCAACCAGCAGCTCCTTCGTCTCCATGTTCAGGAGCACCGCGCCCGCGCAGCGGCCGTTTTCGTCCTTGATAAGCTCCACGGCGGAGGTAAAGTCGACGACGGGAATGCCGCGGTTGAGAACCTCGTCGCGCAGCGTGCGCATGATCTCGGCGCCGGAATAGTCCTTGGCTGCGTGCATACGCTTGCGGGACGTGCCGCCGCCGTGGGTGGTGATCATGGTGCCGTCGGGCGCTTTGTCAAACTCCACGCCGAGCCCGGACAGCCACTGAATAGCCTCCGGCGCGTCCATGACGAGTTTATACAGAAGATCCTTCTGCGCGGCAAAATGGCCGCCGCCGTAGGCGTCAAGGAAGTGCTGGGCAGGGGAGTCGTTCGGCTTGTCGGCAGCCTGAATGCCGCCCTCGGCCATCATGGTGTTCGCGTCGCCCATGCGGAGCTTCGTGACGACCATGACCTTCGCGCCCGCATTATCGGCCTCAATGGCTGCGGAGCAGCCTGCGCCGCCGCCGCCGATGATGAGAACGTCCGTCTCATAATCGGGCTTCGTCAGATCAAACTGCTCGTGCAGGATGCGCGATTCACCCTCCAGCAGCTCCGCCAGCTCCAGCGGAACCTTTTGGCCCTTGTTGGGGCCGAAGCGCAGCTCGGTGAACTGCTCGGCGCGGTAGTCGGGATGGAATTTTTTCAGCAGCGTGTCCTTTTCCTCCGCCGTCATGCGGCGGGGGTCCAGCTTCGCGTTTCTTCGCGGGCCGCTTCCACCTTGCGGATGGAGGCCAGCATGTTAGAGTCCTGATACATGATATGCGTCCTCCTTACTTTTCAATCTCGCGGTGGTTGTAGAGTTCCTTGATCTCATCCAGCGGCTTTTCCATGAGGCTTTCGATGAGCGCTTCGAATTTGCCGTCCTTGACCTCCTGCACGCGCGCATCCAGATGCTCACAGTGCGGGGCGATGTACTTGCCGTTCAGACGGCGGGCCAGCATTGCCACCTGCGGGTGGGAGATGCCCGCCGGACAGCGGGACGAGCACACGCCGCACATGACGCAGTCGAAGGATTCCTCGGCGCACTTGTCAAATTCGCCGCGCTGGGCATAGGCAATGTACTGCATGACGTTCAGACCCTGCGTGCACGCCTTTGTGCAGGCGTTGCAGCCGACGCAGGCGTAGATCTCGGGGTACAGCTGCATCATGACCGTCTGTGTGGGCTTCAGCTTTTCCATGTCGTAGACTTCCTTGACCAGTGGGAAGAACGGAAGCGTCGCGACATACATATTGTTCTCCACGCGCGTCGAGCAGGCCAGACAGGCCTTTAATTCGCGGTCGCCCGCGATGCGGTAGATCGTCGCGCACGCGCCGCAGAAGCCGTTGCGGCAGCCGCAGCCGCGCACGAGCTGATAGCCGGAATATTCCATCGCTTCCATGATGGTCAGACTGTCCGGCACCTCATATTTCTTGCCGAACAGGAAAACCGTCACCATATTTTCCATACCTGTTCTCCTTTAATACTCATTCGGCAGCTCGTCGAGCTGGTCGAAGCGGAACACCGGGCCGTCCTTGCAGACGTATTTGTCGCCGATGTTGCAGCGGCCGCATTTGCCGAGGCCGCATTTCATCTTGAGCTCCATCGTGGTATAGACCTGCTCGCGGGCGAAGCCGAGTTCCATGAGGCCCGCAAGGGTAAACTTGATCATGATGGGGGAGGGGGCCGCACATCACGACGGTCTTGTCGGTCGTGAAGCCGAGCTCCTTGACGTAGTTCGGCACGAAGCCGACGTGGCCGTCCCAGTCCGGCTGCTCGCGGTCGATGGTCAGATGGACGTTGATGCCGTCCTCCTTGCACCAGACGTTCTCGATCTCCGGATAGTCGACCAGATCGTCCTTCGAGCGGGAGCCGTAGACGATGTCGATCTTGCCGTAGCGGTCGCGGTAGTGGCGGCAGTAGTTGATAACGGAATGCAGCGGGGCCAGACCGATGCCGCCCGCGATGAACAGCAGCAGATCCTTGCCTGCGAACGCGGTGTCGACCGGGAAGCCGTTGCCGTAGGGGCCGCGGACGGTGATCTGCTGACCGGGCTCCATGGCGTGGAGCCATTCGGTCACGCAGCCGCATTTTTTAATGGAAAACTCCACATATTCCTCCAGCGTGGGACTGGACGTGATGGAGAACAGCGCCTCGCCGACGCCCGGCACGGAGAGCATGGCGCACTGGCCGGGGATATGGACGAAGGGCTTTTTGCCGTCAAGGCCGACGACGCGGAAGGTCTTGACATCCGGCGTGTCGACGCGGATATCCGTGACGACGGCGATATTGGGGATCAGCGGATCGTTTCTCATGCGTGTTCCTCCCCAAGTGTTTTGATGACTTTGACGATGTTCATATGGATGGGGCACTTGGCAAGGCAGCGGCCGCAGCCGACGCAGCCGAAGCACCCGTCGTTATTATCCGGGAAATAGACCAGCTTGTGCATAAAGCGCTGCCGGAAGCGCTCGAGCTGCGTCGGGCGCGGCTGACCGGCGGACATCTTCGTGAAATCCGAGTACATACAGCTGTCCCAGCAGCGGAAGCGGCGGACGAGCCTGCCGGAGTCGAATTCCTTGATATCATAGCACTGGCACGTCGGGCAGACGAAGGTGCACGTGCCGCAGCCGAGGCAGCTTTCGGACAGCTGCTTCCATTCCGGGCGGTCGAAGAGCGCTTTCGTTTTGCCTGCGCCCACGGCGGACAGATCGAGCCCGGCCAGCGGGAGCTTTTTGAGAAGCGCACGCGTTTTTTCCTGCTGCCGCGACTGCCGCATCGTCTGTATCTTCCAGCATGGGAAGCTTTGCGGTCAGCGCTTCGCCCTTTTCCGTGTTGGCCTGCCAGAAGAGCGTTTCGCCCTCGATCCAGCAGCTGATATCGCCCTGCGGGGCCGCAGGATCGATGCCGAAGGCCGGACAGAAGCACGTTTCCTCGGGGCGGGTGCAGGCCAGCGTCACGACGGTGCCGTGTGCGCGGCGGGCGGCGTAATAGGTGTCCTGCGGTTCGGAAAGGAAGACGCGGTCGAGAATTTCAAAGCTTCTTGCGTCGCACGCGCGCACGCCGAACAGGACGAACGGCTCCGCCGGGTCGCGCGTTTCGACCAGATCGAGCTGCTTGCCTGTCACGCGGAAGCCGACGAGGTTTTCCACCTGCGGGAAAAACAGATCCTTGGCCGAGCGGACGGTATTGAGCTTCTTGGTAAGCGCTATACCCTCCTGCCAGACGGTAAAGCTGGCCTGACCGGCGGCGTCGTCCGCCGGAATATAGAGCTTCCGGTCTGCCGACACGGCGGCAAACAGGCTTTGAAGCTTAGAGAGGGGAAGCTGTTTCATTGCGCACCTCCTCTTTCATAGACGACGGACGGCTCACAGTCGTCCTTGCGGAAATCCATGAGCGGCGGGCGGGAGTCAAAATCGGCTCCGGCCTGATAGTCACCGTAGAGTTCATTGATGTCCTTGATGAACTTGCGGTTGAGCAAATGCAGCGGGATATGCTGCGGACAGACGCGGGAGCATTCGCCGCAGTCGGTGCAGCGGGAGACGACGTGGAAGGCCCGGATGATATGGAACATGTTCTCCTCAAACGAATCGGCAATGGCCTTGTTCTCAAAGCCGGAATCGTGGTTGTCGAACACGCACTTTTCGCACGAGCAGGCGGGACAGACGTTGCGGCAGGCGTTGCAGCGGATGCAGCGCGACAGCTCGCCGCGCCAGAACGCGTAGCGCTCCTCGGCTGTCATGGCTTCGAGCTTTTGAACCTCGTCGAACCGGCCGCAGTCCACGTTTTCCTCGCCCTGCTCGCCAAGCAGCTCGTCATAGCAGACGATCTTTTTACTCTTGCAGGTCTTGCACTTGAGCAGCAGCGCATCGGCCTTTTTGATCGTTTCCTCGCCGTAGATCGTGGAAACGCAAAGAGCTTCGCCATCCTCCGTCACTGCTGTGACACCGGCAAGGCCCTGCTCCTTGATGGCCTCCATGTCGCACATCCCTCCACACTGTACGCCGACGGCGTAGACTGTCTCGCGCAGGATGCGGTGCTCCTTTAAAAGCTGGACGAACGAATAGCTGTCGCAGGGCTTCAGGAACGCGGCGGCCTTGCCGCCCTTACGGGATTCCGCGATGAGATATTTGGACAGATTCGCGCCGGAGAAGACGCTCCAGACGAAATTTTTCTCGATATCTTCCACGCTCGTGAATACGGACGGCGTCAGATCATAGAAGAATTCGCCCGCGCGCCAGCCGATGACGCGGTCAACAATCTGATCTTGCAGCAGCTGGATCGCTTTTTCCTTTACTCTTTGCATCTCAGATCCTCCAGTCTGCGGTTCTCGCCGAGCTTCGTGATCGTCTCGGCGAATTCGTTCATGGTTTTGGCGAACTTCGCGCCCTCCGCCGCCGAGACCCATTCCACGCGCGTGCGCTCACGCTCGATGCCGAGGAAGTCCAGCATGGAGAACAGGAGCGTCATGCGCCGCCGGGCATAATAGTTGCCGGTCGTGTAGTGGCAGTCGCCGGGATGGCAGCCGCAGAGGATCACGCCGTCGGCCCCGCGCTGGAACGCGCGGAGAATAAACATCGGGTTTAACCGGCAGGAGCACGGAATGCGGATGATCTTCACATTGGCCGGGTAGCTCAGCCGGTTCGTGCCGGAAAGATCGGCGCCCGCGTAGGAGCACCAGTTGCAGCAGAACGCCACGATCGTGGGCGTCCAGGAGCCGTTTACCTGCATATCGCATCCACCTCCGCAATGATTTGCCGGTTGGAGAAGCCCTTGAGATCCATCGCGCCGGACATACACGCGACGGTGCACGCGCCGCAGCCCTGACAGACTGCCGGGTTGACCTGCGCGACGCGCCGCACGAGCGTCGTGCGGTTCGGGCCTCTGAATTCCTTGTCAATGTACGTGATCGCGCCATACGGGCAGACCTTTTCGCAGTTGGAGCAGCCGTTGCACATCATCTCATCCGGCTGCGCCACGCACGGGTTGCACGTCAGCGAGTCCTTGCACAGAAGGCCGATGACCTTCGCCGCAGCGGCGGACGCCTGTGCGACCGTCTCCGGGATATCCTTCGGCCCCTGGCACATACCGGACAGGAACACGCCTGCCGTCGGGCTTTCGACCGGGCGGAGCTTCGGGTGGGCCTCGGTGAAGAAGTCGTTCGTGTCCATGGAGGCGGTCAGCATCGTGGCCAGCGGCCGCGCGGACTTATCCGGCTCGATGGCGGCAGCCAGCACGACCATGTCAGCGTCGATATGCAGCTGCCGGTTGTCCAGCAGATCGGATGCCTGCACCTTCAGCTTGCCGTTTTCGGGCGTGACCTTGCCGACCATGCCCTTGATGTAATGCACGCCGTACTGCTCGACGGCTCTGCGGTAGAACTCGTCGAAGTTCTTGCCGGGGGTGCGCACGTCGATATAGAACACATATACGTCCGTATCGGGATATTTTTCGCGGCAGAGCATGGCGTGCTTCGCCGTGTACATACAGCAGATCTTGGAGCAGTAGGGCTTGCCCTTCTCCGCACCGTCGCAGCGGGAGCCGACGCACTGCACAAAGACAATGGTCTTCGGGTGCGTCCCGTCGGACGGGCGCAGGAGTGTGCCGCTCGTGGGACCGGCGGCGTTCATCAGGCGCTCAAACTCGAGGCTGGACACCACGTCCGGACTCTGGCTGTAGGCAAATTCGTCGAATTTGGAAAGATCGATTGGGTTGAAGCCCGTCGCGGCGACGATGGCGCCGTATTCCTGCTCAATGAACGTGTCGGTCTGCTTGTAATCGATTGCCCCGGCGGAGCAGACCTTCGCGCACACGCCGCACTTGCCGTTTTTGAGCATGTTGCAGTAGTTGGGATCGATGGTCGCGACCTTCGGCACGGCCTGCGCAAACGGGATATAGATCGCGCGGCGATTGTCCATGCCGAGGTTAAACTCGTTCGGTACCTTCTTCTGCGGACACTTTTCCGTACACAGTCCGCAGCCGGTGCAGACATCCTCCTTCACAAAGCGCGCCTTGCGGCGGATCTTTACATGGAAGTTGCCGACAAAGCCGCCGACGGATTCAACCTCGGAATAGGAATAGATGTGGATTTTTTCGTTCTGCGCACAGTCGACCATTTTCGGCGTCAGGATACACGCCGCGCAGTCGAGCGTCGGGAACGTCTTGTCGATCTGGGTCATCTTGCCGCCGATGGTCGGCTGCTTTTCGACGATATCGACCTCAAAGCCCGCCTCGGCAATGTCCAGCGCCGTCTGGATGCCCGCGATGCCGCCGCCGATGACGAGCGCGCGCTTGGTGACCGGGCTGGTGCCTGCGGTCAGAGGCGCGTTCAGATGCACCTTGGCGATGGCGGCGCGGCCCAGAATGATGGCCTTTTCCGTGCCCGCTTCCTTGTCCTTGTGGATCCAGGAGCACTGCTCACGGATGTTCGCGATCTCGACCATATAGGGGTTCAGCCCCGCCTTTTCGCAGGTCTTGCGGAACGTCTGCTCGTGCATTCTGGGCGAACAGGAACAGATGACCACGCCGGTCAGACCGTATTCATGGATCTTGTCCTGAATCATCTGCTGCCCGGTCTGGGAACACATATACTGATAATTTGTGGAGAAAACAACGCCGGGTTCCTTTGAAAGAGCCTGCGAGACGCGTTCCACGTCGACGGTCGCGGCAATGTTGCTGCCGCACCAGCATACGAATACGCCGAATTCTCTGCATTGCTTCCTCCTTACTTTTTATATTTGCGGAACGCCGCGGCAATCGCCTGCTGGGCAGCTCTTCGTCAAGAATCTCCGGGATGCGTTCCGGCTTAAGGTGATCCATCACCGCGCTGGCGCTGCACGGCATTGCTTGCCGCCTCGATGAGCTTCGCCGGCTCCAACGTCTCTCGGGACAGCGCTCGACACAGGCAAAGCAGGAAAGGCACTTCAGATGCCCTTCGAGGAAAGCAGCCCTCAATGCCCGTTTTCGACCATGGAGAACGAAACTGGATGCGGATGGTATTCCATCTCGTCATACGCCGGGCAGGATGCGGAGCCACGCCGCAAGCGCATGCACTTTCTAGGGGTTTACGCCGGAAATCTCGCGGATCTCAATCCTGTTTGCTGATGTTCATGCGTCCTCCTCCCCACGCCAAGCGCTTCGGCCAGAAGCTCGGTGAAATAAACGACAGGCAGCGCGCCGCTGCCGTGTTGTTGCAGCAGATTGTAGCCGCACAGGGGACATGCCGTGATCAGCATTTCCGCGCCCCTGCGCCTTTGCGTTGTCCATGATCTTCAGTGCCTGCTTTGCGGCCGCTCATTTCTTTTTTCTTTAACCGCCATATAGCCGCCGCAGCATCTGTTGCCAGCTGCGCGTAAAATCAGGCTCCGCGCCGATGGCCCGGATGAAGTCCTCCAGCATTTTCGGGTTCTCCGGGTCGTCAAACTGCATCTCGCGGCTGGGCCGCAGGAGCATACAGCCGTAATACGCGCCGATCTTTCTGCCTGTGCTGGCGGCTTTTACGACACAGCAGCCTTGACTGCATCCCAGCCGATCTCGTCGCGCAGGACTTCGAGATAGTGCAGAACCTTTGCCTCACCCCTCGTAGGGCGTTTCCGGCTTTAAGTAATTGTTGACCTTGACGCGGGATGTCCTCATTGTGCTGCATATCGCCGTTCACGCGCTTCAAAACGTGATGACAGGCAGAACAGAGGGACACCAGGCTGGCCTGCGTCACGCGCGGCCATGAGCGCCCGGACGGAGGAAAGCCGTGTGGCAATTTCATCGTTTGCCTGCGGATACCCCCCGCGCCGCAGCACTGCCACTCCGATCTCGCACAGCGAAAAAAGCCGAGCTTTCCCGCTGCGCGCCGTCTGGAAATTTTGTCCAGCTGCGCGCCCTTTGTCTTGAGCGTGCAGCCGGGGGAAATAGCTGTAATTCATTGCGTGTCCTCCCCGTCAGATCATGTTCTCCGGGTGGAACACCTCGTCGAAGCGCTCCGCCGTCAAAAAAGCCGAGGCTCACGCAGGCTTCCCTTTGAGGGAGATGTTTTCACCCGGCTTTTTTAGCCGTCTTCGCCGCGTTTTTCATAGCCGATGTACGGGTTCAGCGCCGTGACGAGCATAAGAGAGTTGTGCGATTGTGCTCCATCTTCTCGCGGTTGGCGCGAGATGCCGCAGGGCGCAGCGGTCGTTGAACGACACGATGGACTCCGGCCAGACAGGTTTAACCGGGGAAATTATAGATGCAGACCGGCATGAACGTTCAGCCTCGAAATTGCCCTGCGACGCGGCCATGGACACGCCATCGTTGCCCGCGACCCGCACGGCGACCATCGTAACGGCTTCGCACTGGTAGGGGTTGACCTTTGCACCCATGGCATGATGGACGAGCCAGGCTCGTTTTCGGAATGAAGATCTCAAGCCGAGGCCGTCCCGCGGCCGGAGGCCAAAGCCGAAGCACGTCGTTCGCGATTTCATCATATTGGCGGCCAGTTGAGTGCGCTGCAAAAGACGATCTCGTCCTTGCTGGTCAGCGCGTGGAATTTGTTCTCTGCCGTTTTGAAGTCCTTGCCTGTCGCCAGCAATTTCAGCGGGCGACTGCCAGTATCGAAGCCCTTCGGCGTGTTGAGGCCCAAAGCCGACGCGGTGCCCGCCGAGCGCCAGTTCTTTGAGCGGCTTCACGGCCAGAAGCAGCAGTTCCTTATCCCGTTCCAGACTCGATCTCCAGCCAGAAATTTCCTGCGGGAAGGAGATGCGGGGTGGCGTCTCGCAGATGCGTCCGGCCGGATTTGACAAAATGCCTGCATTTTCTCTCCTCCAGACGGCGGAATGTTGCTGTCAGCGCGTGCCTGATGGCGTATTTACCTGTCTCAAGCGCGCAGACCGCCGCATGTGCATGGCCGTCGGGAACGTGTCGCCGGACTTAACGCATTACATTGATTATCGTCGTTCGCGCAGCTTTTGCCTCGCAATTTCATTGCCCGAAGTTGGCAACAACCTCGTTAGCGGTTCATGTTCGACTGTGTGCCGGAGCCGCCGTGGTCTGCTGTGACGACGAGCGGGAAATTGTCCAGAAGCTGGCCGGAATGACCTCGTCCGCCGCCTGCCTTATTGGGCAAGCTTTTCTTCGGTCATTTTTTCGGGAATGCAGCGCGCGAAGCGCGCGCGGCCTTTTTTCAGAATGCGTTTCAGCGTATTGGACGATGCCCGGCGGGCATCGTCTCTCATTTTCTGACGCCGATGTGTGTTGCGTTGGGGCTGTAGTGGCTTCGTGGCCCCGTGCGCCCCGCAACCGCCGGGACGCGAACTCTCGCCCATGGAATCGTGTTCGACGCGATATTCCATCGTTTTTCTCCTTATATCAAAATATCGACCTTCGACGGATGACTTCCCTTCAGCTTTTCCTGAGCTGGCGGAGCTTGTCGATCTCGCCGTCGGTCAGTTGGCCGAGGATCTGCCGCGCACGCCCCGGGTTGTCGACCAAGCGCGAGCGGGACAGGCAGACATCGTATCACGCCGTATTCGCCGTGCATCATGGTAGAGACGGCTAGTTGTTCCGGCTGGCTCTGCACGCAAATTTCTTGCACAGGTGGCAGACCGACATGGCGATGCAAACGTTGCGCCTTTACCGGATGACCTGCGCGCCGGAGGCCCTTGGACGAACCGTTCGATCTCCTCGTAACTCGTTCCAATTTTGATGCGCTCACAGCCTGGGAATGCTCGCCCATAGGAATCGGCAAAATGGTTGTTCGCGATGTGCACAAGGAATCGAGGGGCACGAAGGAGGAATCGCCGTGCTCGCCGTAGACGTGCGCGTGGACATTCTTCGGGCTGATGCAGAAGCGCTTTGCAAGCGTCGACTGCAGGCGGCTGGTGTCGAGGATGGTGCCGGAGCCGATGATGTGGGTCTCGGGAACGCCGGAAATTTTTGTGGAACACATACGTCAGCACGTCGACCGGGTTCGATACGATAATATAGATGGCGTCCGGCGCGGCAAATCGTGATCTGCGGGGCAATGTCCTGATGATGTTGACGTTGGCCTGCGCCAGCTCCAGACGGCTCTGTCCGGCCTTGCGGGGAAGACCCCGAGGTAATAATGACAATGTCGGAGCCGGAGGCCGCGTCATAGTCGCCGGAGCGGACGATCGTCGGAGAACAGAACGGCGCCCCTGATGAATCTTCATGGCCTCGCCAAAGGCGCTTCTGCTTATTGACGTCGATCAGACGATCTCGGATGAAATGCCACGGATCATCGGGTCGTTCACATCCTGGAGAACTTCCCGCGCCGATAACAGTGATCTTGCTCATACACAAAACCCCCAATTTTCGAGATTTGAATCGAACAAATATACCGATATAATTTATCTGGTTATATCGGCATTATGCTGGAAGCACCAATAACTTTTTATGCAAAGATATATTCTTTTTGATATGTTGGTTTAATTCCGTTCCTGTGGGAAGTATCGAACAAATGCCTTGTGTTCCCGCACAAACTGCGGAAATCCGGCCTCGATCTCGCTCATTGCATATTAAGCTTTATGATATACCAGCGCGTTGAGATACAAACTCTGGTTGTCGCTGCACGGAGCTGGAC
>VOFJ01003088.1_pt1 | contig 22881 bp, 41 predicted proteins | sample 5384081 | NCBI WGS metagenome assembly VOFJ01 (sample SAMN12384729, study PRJNA508395) | human gut metagenome | isolation source: healthy gut I | host: Homo sapiens | reverse complement strand
TTATAATAAGTAGGAGTGGGTCTTCACCTAAAATAATCGAAACCGGTCCACACAAATTCGCCCAATACAATAGGGTAAATCTTCGTGTTGTATAAAATCATCTTCCGGCAAATTAGACCATCCGCAATGTTCCACATCATAGATGAGGATTGATGATCATCGTATTTCTCTCATCCAGGCACGGGTAACCGAAATTTATAAATACCCCTCGAACTTACTGTAGAAGCCGTTTCGCTTCCTAAAATGATCTGCTGAGGTAATTTCTTGTATGCCTCCTGATATTTATGGGGGACGATAGTTAAAACCCGCCACATCCATCACCGCTGCCATATTATTATTTATCACAGCATCCGAGCATCCATTCCCTGTGTCACAGGGCGAGTAGGATCTTCACGATGACAAATATCCTGCAAATAACGGGAGAAGCTGGACCTCTGTCACCATTCCACTGGTCGGGTACTTCATTACCAACACACCACATCACCACACTGGGATTGTTGGGTGATAGTGACGCAGCACATTCACAAGATTTTCTACCCACTGATCAAACTCCTTATGATAACCATTTTTTCACATTTAGCAGCCTTCCATTCATCAAAAAGTTTTACCATAAGCATCATACCCATTTCATCACAAGCTTTCACCAGTTCAGAGCCGGCATGTTGTGGGAAGTACGAATAGCATTACACCCCCATATCTTTTCAGAATACGTATCTGACGACGGATAGCAGCGTCATTCACAGCAGCACCCAACGGACCTAAATCATGGTGGTTGCAGACGCCTTTAAATACTGTTTTCTTCCGTTCAGAAAAACCCTTTATCGGGAATCACTCAATAGAACGAATACCAAACGGAGTAACAGATTCATCTTTTAGTGTATTACCCTCATATACCTTTGATTCTGCAATATACAAATAAGGAGTATCCAACCAAAAGCATCGGTTTTTCAACCACAAACTCCCCGACTGAATATCTGATTATCGAAATCAGTAAGCTGCTTTACTCTCTTTTACTGACAACCTTTCCATCCGCATCTTTTATTTCAGTAACAATGTGGGATTTAGGTTAGAGATTTGCCTTCCTAGCATTACCCATGATGTATTCAAATGTTGCCGTGCAAAGGGGTTATCTTCTACCACCGGAGAAGTCAATTGTGTACCCACATAGGGATATGTGCCTCTTCATTTACTATCAGATGTACATTTCTATAGAGCCTGGGCCCCTGGATACCAACGAGATGATTCTAATTCATTCTCCAGACGAACTGCAAGTGTATTTTTACCTTCAGCATTCGGATATGAGGGTAACATCCAGATAAAATGTATTATAACCGTATGGCCAATAACCAGCTTTTTCCATTCACATAAACACGGCATGACTCATAGCACCGTCAAAGACCAATGTAGCCTTTTTACCTTTTGCAAATGCCGGTACCTCAAAATCCAACCGATACCAACCCACACCGACAAAGGTGTATCCTCCCCCAGTACGGCCGGCGTGTTCCATAGCTTCTTTCGTCCATCTTGTTAACTTTATTGCTACCTTCTGGCGATCATTCTGAACACCTGCACCGTAAACGGCCCAGTCATGCGGAACCGTCACTAATTGCCAACGGCTATCATCATAATCAGAGAGACTAAAAATTCGCATCATCCGAACGAATAAACTTCCACCCTCTTTCAAAGGTATAACGGTATGTACTGATGCTGTTTTATCAACTGCCCATATCATTTGGCCGTGTGTTAAAAAAAAAAAAATAGTGCCAGCATAGCAACAAATAAAGAGTTCTTCATGGTATTTTAATTAAATGTAAAAAATAAAAAGCTGTTTCGGGGTAGACAAATATATAGAAAACTAACTCAACAATCCTAATTTAAAACTCATAAAATAGTAGAAATCAATTATTTTAAAAACCAATAGAGAAATTAATGACTTTTAGGTTAGCACTACCCGCTTTACAATTGTATTATATAATAAAAGGAAATTATCAATAACCCATTAAATTACTACTTATGAGTTTATCGAAACACTTTTGCGGGAATACCGTCCGCATCGTTATGTGCCTTCATGCTAAGCAGCATGACCTCTTGTCGGAGAAAAAGGAAACAAAGAGCAATGTTCTCTCATTCCCCAACCCAATGAATTAAAAACAAACACAGGACATTTCACATTCAACAATTCAACTGTTTTCTATGCATTCCGGAATTAGATAAAAACAGCACTCCCATTATCGAATCCTTCAGTGAAAACCCCGAACACAGTATCCGGATTTCAAAACAACCTCTCAACCTCAATGAAGCCGAAACACTTTCCAAACAAAGCATTATTTTTAAAGCGAATGAAAAAATAGCTCCCTGAAGGCTACGAACTCAAGATACAACCAAACGAAATAATGATACAGGCGTCTGACCGCAGTGGAGTATTCTATGCCATTCAGACATTAAAAACAATTATTACCAGTAGCTATTTACGGAAACGGGCCCTTGTTGCTGATGCTCAGTGGACACAAGCCTTGTGTAGAAATAAAAGATGCCCCACGCTTCGGCTACAGAGGCTTGCATATTGACGTAGCCCGTCATTTCTTTCCTAAAAGAAGAGATGAAAAAAGATACTGACCCCTTATGGCTCTTCACACAAACAAAACCAATTGCATTGGCACTCCTTACGGACGACCAGGGATGGCGCATTGAAATAAAGAAATATCCCCCTTCTGACAGAGATAGGCAGCATCCGTAATAAAAACGATGATACGCAAAGAATGGGAAAACTATGACACCACTTACGGCGGATTTTATACTCAGAAGATATAAAGAGGTTGTAGAATATGCCAATGAGCGTTGCATCAATGTATATTCCGGAAATAGACCTACCCGGCTTTCATATGATGGCAGCATTGGCAGCTTATCCTAATTTGGGATGTACAGGTGGACCGTATGAAGTATCCGGCCAATGGGGGTACGCGATGATGTATTATGTCCGTAAAGAAGAGACCTTTTACTTTCATTGAAGATGTCTTGACGGAAGTCATGGAACTATTCCTTCGGAATACATACAATATCGGCGGGATATGTCAACACTTTTATTCATTAAAGTAACCGATTACATAACCAGTTTTTTCATTGCTATTTTTCTTTCCGGTTGTTATACTATGGATAAAACAGATAAAGGAGACAGCTTTCAGATGGGAAAGAAACAGGTAACATTTGCAGATATTGCAGCATATACGAATTTTTCAAAGACAACCATTTCAAGATATTTTAATCATCCGGATTCACTGACACTTGAAAATCAGGAAAAAATATCTCAGGCTCTTGATACTCTGGGTTACAAAAAGAATAAGCTTGCAAAGGTTCTTGCCAATGGAAAGAGTGAATTTATCGGAATCATTATTCCGAACCTTTATCTGCACTATTATTCGGAAATGCTTACCCAGCTTCTTTCCAGCTACCGTGATTATCATTATAAATTTCTCGTATTCGTCAGCGACAACGGACCGTCCGAGGAGGAACAACAGTACATTGATGAACTGATGGCATACCAGATTGAGGCCTGATCGTGTTAAGTCACACTCTTTCTTCCGAAAAACTGGCTTCTTACCAGATCCCTGTCATTGCCATTGAGCGCGAAGCTGAACATATCTGTGGCGTAACCAGCGACAATTATATGGGTGCGCTCCAGGCGGCAACGCTTCTGATCCGGGACAAATGCGATGTACTGATTCACGTTAATGCGGATGTTCCAAAGTCCATCCCTGCCTATGACCGTATCCGTGCCTTTGAAGATACCTGTCAGGAATATCACGTTCCTTATGAACTGAATTTAAATGTAATAGGGGATTCTTATCAGGACATTTTTGCACAAATGAAGCACATTTTCTCTGATATTGATGAGAAGTATCCATGCAAAAAAAAAAGGGGATTTTCCTCGCCAATGATACCTATGCAAATATGTTTTTAAACCTGATTTTCCAAAAATACGGATGCTTTCCTGACAGTTATGAACTGGTCGGATTTTTGACAATTCCCCGATTGCAAGCGAGGCAATTCTGCCTATCACAACGGTCGGACAGCAGATCGACCTGATCGCCAAAACCGCAATGGAACTTCTGGTGCAGCAGATGGAAGAACGTAAAAAAAGACCGGTTTCTCTTTCGAAACCGATCCATAAACAGATTACACCGGTACTGATCCGCAGGGATACGACCAGCTGATTTTTTATAAATTTATGATTTTTCTTTCTGCTCCATCCCCGTATGCGTCAGATCCTTCACCCACTTATATTTCCGAAAATGATAGAGCGTCCACGGAATTTTTCCAACCTCATCAATACAGGTACACGCGTATACGACAATCACCGGCCAGTGGAACCGGTAAGTTCCAAAGCGCAGCAAGTGGAATCGCGATTCCCCACATTGTTACGGCAAGGCTGTACACATCAAACATTGTATCACCGCCGGAACCAAACACGCCATTGATGGTAATTTCGTTGACGGAGCGGCCAATCATATAGACGCATAGAGCACAACAAACATTCCCTTTAAATATACGGCTGCCTGCGGTGTCAGTTTGACAAAATACAAAATAAACGGTGCCGAAATTCCCATGAGAACCATCATGGCAACTCCGCACACAAAGGAAATCTTCATCATCCGCGTACCATATAATTTCCCCCGTTTTAGGTTGCCGGCACCAAGCTCATTTCCGACCATAATCCCCGCCGCACCGGAAATTCCGGCACTCAGGCAGCAGATGATATCACGGACAACCGCCGCCACAGAATTGGCAGCGGCCGCGTCTACTCCCAGATGTCCCATAAAAGAAGAATACGAAGTAAATCCGACTCCCCAGAACAGGGACGCACCGAGAATCGGCATTGCGCATTTCCGGAAATCCCGTGCCAGTTCCTGGTTTCTTTGAAACAGACGGGTAAGATACGGACGGATGTAGCCCGGACGGCTGGAAATCAGGATACAACAGGCCAGTTCTATCATCCTTGCACTTAATGTCGCTGTTGCTGCACCCCGGACACCCATCGGGGGTAATACCCAGTTTTCCGTAGATCAAAATGGCATTCAGTGCAATATTGATCCCTACCGTAGCAGAACTGATCAGTGCCGTTGTCAATGCGTGCTCGCTGATTTTCATAACCACCAGATAGCATTGGGAAATTCCTGTAAGCAGATAAGAAAATCCGGCAATCCGCAGATACTGCACGCCATAACCGATCAATACCGGTTCATCCGTAAAAAACAGCATCAGATACTGTGGAAAACAGATACAGGCAATGAAAAATGCAATCGACACCAGACCACAAAGCCGCAGTGCCATACAGAAAATATCATCCAGTGTTTTGATATTTCCCCTGCCCCAGTACTGTGCCCCCGAGAATCGCCAGTCCTCCGGTTGCAGCAGAAAGAAGCATATTCTGGATAAACTGAATCTGCGTAGCAAGCGAAACTGCCGACATGTAATTCTGGTATCCATCCCTCCGAGCATAAACGCATCTGCCACGGGCAACCAGTGCCAGCATCAAGTTCTGCAGCATCATCGGAAGCATAAGACTCCAGAGTTTTTTATAAAAAATCGTATCGTTTGTAAACATAAAATTCTCTCTTTTTTCCTGTGTCATTTCATCTCAATCCATTTATTATATTGCCTTTTTTCATCATTAAGCAACATCAATCATTGCCACTTGCCTCTATACCTGTATATAAAGTTTTGTTTCTTCGGAAAAAGAATTGTGACGCGAAAAAAAAAGCCGCCGCAGGAAAAATACCTGCAACGGCTCAAAAATCAGGGGATATTTATAAAGGATTACGCAATGGTAATATATTTCTTTTTCTTCCGTCTTTGTCTTATCTTCCTTTGGAACAAACAGGGTAAGAATACCGTTCTGGAAACTTGCCCGGATATCTTCCTGACGGAGATACTCGCCCACATAGAATGATCTCTGGCAGCTTCCGGTATAACGCTCGCGGCGCAGATACTTACCTTCCACGGTCTCTTCTGCAACTCTTGGCTGCACTGATCGTCAGATAGCCTTTGTGCAATGCTGCCTGCACTTCTTCTTTCTTATAACCAGGCAGTTCCATCTGCAGCTCATATCCGTCTGCCAGTTCTCTGATATCTGTCTTCATCAGATTCTGTGTATTCTGCGGTGCCTGCTGCTTCGTGGCTTTCTTGTTATATTCACTATCGTCATACCATGGGTTAAAAAATGTATCAAATAAATCGTACATAAGTCATTTCCTCCTGTAAACGTTTTTGTTCTTTGTTTATGCCCCTATTATAGCACGTTATTAGCACTCGTCAAGTAGGAGTGCTAATAAAATTTCTAAAAATTTTATTAAGTCCCGGTTTCTAAGGATTTCCGGATTTTTTCCACATCTGTTTTTCGCAGATCCCCATGAATATTGGATTCAAATGTTACATACTCATAATCTTTCTGATATTTCTTTAGCTGTTTTACCAGCTTATCCGCCTGTTTTTCATATGCCTGCAGATCTATTTTTTTTTCATATTCTGAAACCCCTGCCGCCCTCAGATTCTCTTCTATCTATTTTTCTGCATCCTTCACAAAAATGGCCGAAGACGATTTTGTCCGAAATGAATTCCCACCAGAACCTGCCGGTCATTGCCCTGACTGCAAATGCCATGGTAAATGCACAAAAAATCTTGCTGCACTTGAAGAAAAAAAACAGGATGATGCTTGCCATGTACCGAAGTCTTAAGTCCCTCCTGCGTCCTTATGTGGAGGATAACGAAAGCAGCAAAAAGGAAGTTTCTTCTGATGACTGGATTACCGTTCTTGAGCAGATGCATCAGTGTGTAGAACAGTTTGACATGGATGGCGTGGATCATGCCATGGAAACCATGGAGACGTTTCAGACACCGGATAAGCTCAAAGACCTGATGGAACAGCTGCGTGTCTGCGTTGCAGATGTGGAAATGGAAGAAATTATGAAATTAACTGATACAATGGTCAATTTATTACAATAGAAGGAGAGACATTATTATGCACGAAATAAAAAAAGCCCATTTCTCATCCTGATGGAGGAACAAAGTTATCTCGCACAATCATTAGAAGGTGCTTTTGAAAAACAAAATGTCAAAGTAAAAATTGTAACGATAGCAGAAGCCAGCAGCATTGTCATCTCGGAAAAACCAAGTGGTTACCTGATCTGCACAAGCCCGGAGCTTTTAAAAAAAGCGGTCAGCGTAAAAGTAATGGTTGACCAGGCGATAAAAAACAAGACACCGGTATTTATTATGGGAAACATAGATGAACTGGAACTGCTGTGGGGAGACCCTCCCACAGCAGATGGTCATGGATGTGTTCACCCGCCCGATTACGGTGGGCGATATGGTCGATAATGTCTGCACACAGATGAACGATTTCTATCAGCTGAAAAAACGCACGATTCTGGCTGTGGATGATTCCGGTATTATCCTGCGCAAAATCAAGGCACTGCTTGAAGACACCTATCAGGTTGTACTGGCAAACTCCGGTGCAATGGCGATCAAATACCTGACCTTAAACACCCCGGATCTGATTCTGTTGGATTATGCCATGCCAATCGTTGACGGCAGCCAGATCATGCAGATGCTCCGGGAAGATCCGGAATTTCACCATATTCCGATCATATTTCTGACCGGAAAAAATGATGCAGAAACCGTAAAAAATGTCATGTCTTTAAAACCAGATGGTTATTTATTAAAGAGCATGAATCCTCAGAAACTGCACGCGGCAATTGATGACTTTTTTGCATCACGGGGCAAATAAACCGGTTACGATACCCATCGCTTTTTGCGGTGGGTATATTGATATCCCACAAAAATGCTCCTGCAGGCGAACGTTTTCCCTGCTGAAAGAACCGCATCATTTTCTCTAACGCTTTTTTTATCGCACGGATAAATTTCTAAAATACTATTCTGCTTTGTTACAGCAGGCAATTCCCAGCCCGTCCGATTAATATGACAGGACAGCCCCAGCGACAGATTATCGCACATGACATCCATACCCGGAAAGCTTTCTTTGATCTGCCGTATCCACTCTTCCGTTACTTCTGCGGTAGAACTTGATGCAGCCATAAGATATAATTTTCCTGCTTCATAAGCCTCCTTAAAATTCGTCTCAAATTCTTTTTCATTGCGTCTATCATTGCTTTTCTTGCATTTTTCATTCCACGGCACTTCTGATAGACATCTAACTTTCCCACACCAAATTTCATAACCGGCTTAATCTTCAGCACATCTGCTGCCACCGCAGCAACAGAACTGATCCGTCCACCCTTTTTCAGATATGTCAGCGTGCTGAGCCCCACATAAATGACCATATGCTCTCTGTTTTTTTCGAGAATATCTTTAATTTTCTGTGCACGGTATCCTTTCTCTGCAAGCTCCACGGCATCGAGGGAATCGAACGGTGCATCGGCGTAGACACGCGTCCATTATCTACAACAAATACTCTTCCGGCATACGGCTCCTCCTGTGCCATTGCCTGTGCCGTCATCATGCAGGAACCGCTCAGACCGCTGCTGATCGGAATATAGACAAGTTCTTCATATTCCTGCAGCATGGCTGACCACATATGCATCACACTCTCCGGTGACGGCTGGGATGTTGCCACATCCGCACCTTTACGAAGCATTTCATAAAATTCCTCTCTGGAAATATCCACCCCTTCACGATATAATTTTTCATCAATATAAAAAGGCATTGGCAGTACGGCAATCCCCAGCTTAGATGCTTCGTTTTCTAAGATGCCACTGTGGCTGTCTGTCATGATTCCTGTTTTTTTTTCATAGAATGTCCTGTCCTTTATCTTTTTTGTTTTAGTATAACACAAAGCAGGGGACAATTATACTGCTGGCGTAAACTGTAACAAATATTTCCCCAGTTCCTCCAAAATCATCTGCTGGCTCTCCCGAGTGTGAATCAGTGCATAATAATTTCTTCCGTATTTTGCCTGTCTCTCCTCTTCCCGGATTCCTACGGCTCTTCCCTTTTCCGTCACACGCTTTATCTTTTCTTCTCCCTGCACGGTTTCCTCAAGATATCCTTTTTCCACAAGCAGCTGATTGATAAATGAAGCGGTCAGTTTCTTTCGATCCGTCTCCCCACATAGCGCATTGATCCGGTTTGTCAGCTCTGAAAGCATACAGGTGTCGGTCAGTTCCACCTCATCAAGTTTTTCCGGAGCGATATAAAACGGCAGCTTCTTTTTTTCTTGCCGGAGCTGCTGTTGTGGTGTCTACTGTCATGCCGGAAAATGCCTCCGCTGTGGCGGTATCTCCACCATGCTCGTTCAAAAATGCTGTGATAACCTGCGTAAAACGCGCACCGTAACTTTCGATTTTCTGTGCCCCCATTCCGTACACGGCTGCCATCGCGGTGGAATCCACAGGACATTTTGCACACATATCTGTTAATGTCTTATCGGAACAGATTATATATGGTGGAACTCCTTTTTTCCACGGCAAGTTCTGTCCTGCACTTACGAAGCTGCTCGAACAATTCCTGCCCTTTCGGAGTCAGATTGGCAAGCTGGAACGCTTTTTTCTTTTCTCTTCCGGTCTGGATATAAGTTTCTTCCGCCGCATCTTCCACGACCACACAATTGCTGCATTTTTCGCAGGTACACGGACTGTTGTCCCCGAAATAGGACAGGATAAACTGGCGCAGACACTCATCGGTCTCGCAGTAACGGATCATCTCATTGAGTTTCCTCTGCTCATTTGCCCGCAGCGCGGGATCATCTGATGCCTGCCCGGATGTGGATTTGTACTGCAACAGGCGTTTGTTTATCATGATATCCTGCTTTGAGAAAAAAATAACACGCACTCCGCTTCTTCCCCGTCACGCCCGGCGCGTCCAGCTTCCTGATAATAATATTCCAGACTCTGCGGCATATTGTAATGAAGCACATAGCGCACATTGATTTGTCGATTCCCATTCCAAATGCGTTTGTGGCAACCATCACACGGATTCTGTCGTATGTAAAATCCTCCTGATTCTTTTTTTCCGTTCCTCTAAAGACAGACCTGCATGATAGCGCCCGCCGCAATGCCATATTGCAGCAAAAGGGCATACACACTGTCCACATTCTTTTTCGTTGCGCAGTATATTATTCCACTTTCGTCCTCATGCTTTTTCACATAATTTAAGATACTGTTGTCCGTCTCTTTTCCGCCCTTGCGGTTGACCACACGGAAGAACAGATTCGGACGGTCAAATCCTGTCACGACTGTCACTGGATTCTGCAAATGCAAACTTGCGGTGATATCCTGCTTGACGCGCTCTGTGGCGGTCGCGGTAAATGCACTGACAATTGGACGGTCTGGCAGTTTTGCTAAAAAATCCGCAATTTCAAGATAGCTCGGCCGGAAATCCTGTCCCCACTGTGAAATACAGTGTGCCTCATCCACTGTCACCATGGAAATGTCGGCATAATATGCAAAGTCGAGAAAACGCGAGGTGTTGAGCCGCTCCGGTGCCACATAAATAATTTTTGTATTTTCCCTGTGCTGCATAGGCAAGCGCCGCGTGTATCTGGTTTTCGGTCAGTGAGCTGTTGATATAGGCGGCATGCACTCCTGCCTGGTTTAAAGCCTTGACCTGATCTGACATAAGCGAGATAAGTGGCGGAAATGACAAGCGTAATTCCTTTAAGCATAAGCGCCGGAAGCTGGTAGCACAGCGATTTTCCTGCGCCTGTCGGCATAATGCCAAGGACATCCTTTCCCTGCAGGATTCCGTCCATCAGTTCCTTCTGTCCCGGCCGCAGGCTGTCGTATCCAAAATAATGTTTTAATGTTTCGAGTAAATTCAATTGGTTCTCCTTGTTGTGTTTTTTTCTTTGCTGCTGTCCAGATGATCTTTCCTGTTTAGATGCTAAGTGAACAGGAACAAATGATCATCTGTATACAGTAAAATTTAAAAATTACTTGACTGTAAAATGAAATGGGGGTATTCTTTTTATATTAAGAAATGGGTTTTCACCGGGTAGGGTTTATGCCTGACAGGACTTGCTCGTTTCTTTTTTTATTTCCAGAACATCATACAGGTACTTCTTTCCACTGGAAGCGTGCCGTATCAATAATCGACCTGTAAAGATATTATATCTGTCCACTTCCCCATGATCATTATATACTGGCAATGCAAATCTCGTATCATACCGATACCAGCCCATCTTCGTATCGCGCGCATGTTTTGCTTTGCGGTTATGTTCAAATACACCATTAGAAGCTATCTCTATCATTTCCGGTAAAATCTGTACTGCATTTGCTTTTGCCTTTGCATTCATCCCTCTTAATTTTTTTCGTGTAAACGGATCCTGCATATTCCCCTGGCAATTCTGTTCCTATAAAAACAATTTCTTTATCTTCTGCAATACTATAAACCTCACCAACATATTTTCTGAGATATTTTTCGACATCATCCCAGGCTATTTTCTTTCCCTTAAATATAATATCATTTATCACAACAATTTTGTTTCCATCTGCATCTTTTTTACAACAGAAATATTGCGTTTTGTCCCCTCACTCATGCATGTTTCCTTTATTTTTTTCTGCAGCTCATCGTAATAAGCTTTATACCGGTACGCTGTCCTACGGCTGATTTCCCCCTGTGCAGCAATTTCCATAATTGTCATCCCACTCTCATATTTTACAGCAAAATCCCGGTAAGAAGTCATCCATGCTTCGTCATGCTTTTTCCTCCCGCCGGTATTGCGATTTTTATATACTTCGAGTTCCGCCCGAAGCTGTTCGTTTTCCCGTTCCAGTTGCGCAATTCGCTGCAATGCACTTTTCAATGATGTAATTGTCATATGCCTCCCGTGCCACTTTTGTTTTTGACACGATTATAATCAATTTGCTTTCATGTGTCAATATCTGTTTCTGACACATTTTCAAAAAAATAATTTATAATGAAAGTGTAACAAAACAAACAAAAATTCTATTTATATATAGATTGCGCAATACGAGGAGGTGAAACAGGAAAATGCAAAAAGAATACTCCACTTGAAATGATGTACATGGAGTATGCAAATACCGTAAAACATTTTTTAATTTCCTTATGCGGCAATTTTGATCTGGCAGAAGACCTGACACAGGAGACCTTTTATCAGGCATACAAATCAGCGCACCGTTATAACGGAAACTGTAAAATTTCGGTCTGGTTATGTCAGATTGCAAAACACTTATATTTTGATTATCTGAAAAAAGAGAAACATAAAACCACAGTCGGAATCGAACATTTAGAATCTTTTGAAGCAGTAAACAATCAGAGGAATCTTGAGGACACGTATCTCATAAAAAGAAGAAACCAAAAAATTGCTATCTGCTTTAAGACAGGTAAAGCACCCTTATGGACAAGTGTTCTGGCTGCGTGCATACGAGGAAATGAGTTTTAAAGAAATCGGAGAAATTTTTGACAAAAAAAAATTGGGCGCGCGTTAACTATTTCCGTGCAAAAACAAAGATCAGAAAGGTAATTGAAGATGAAAATAAACATGTGATATCGTAAGAGATTTAATGCCATTATATGTTGATGACGTCTGTTCTGACGACAGCCGAAAACTTATTGAAGACCATATAAATCATTGCAGCAAATGTCAAAACGAACTGGCAGCCATGAAAGATCCGATCGAATGTCCCCCCACTTAGTGAAGTCGGAGACAGTAAGACTCCATTTTTTAAAAATCAGAAAAAAGTCCGGATCAAAATGATTGCTGCAATTATTTCTACCGCGTTTCTTGTAATGACTGCTATGTTTGCCATTCAGGAAGTAGGAGTACTTCACGACTTTTTTATGCCCATGGATATAGCATTCATAGATAACAACCATGGTTCGGATGAATGGTTTCAAGTACGCATAAATGATTTCGGTGATTATTTGATTTTTTTCATCTGTTTTTTTATAAAAAAGAAGTAATAAATGACATAAACAATCCCTATGATATAACCATACGCATTCTAGATGAGAACCAAACAATTGTTTTAAAGGATACAACTATTAAACTTGGAGAATCCATAAATTTACATTGTTTGAAATACAATAAAAATTACATTGTGCAGGTAAAATGTAAACCCGGAAGATATAATTTAAATTTTTACATAATCCATCATTTAATGATGATTTTAATGCTTTATGCTACTAAAATAAAAAATGGCATTGGTTAGGTTGCTCTAACTAATGCCATTTTTGAATGGAATATCCCCGTTTTGAAATTTTTCTCATGCCCCTCTTTCCACATGGACTTTGCAAATTTCTTTTTCATCAAATTCTGTTAACAGCATATGGCGCACCTCGCTTCGATTCTTGATCAAAACATCCTTTAAAATGTCATGCCGGATACAATACGATATGGATTCATTCATTCGGCATTGTGTCCACTGTTTACATTAAGTATCCGGGTCTTGCATTCTAATGCTGGGACATATAGACGAAAAAAGTTATTTGTTATGTCCCTCTTTCCTCCAACGCTGGGACATATACAGAAAAAAGTCATTTGTTATGTCCCCCTCTCCATCAGCACGGGGACATATAGACAAAAAAATCATTTATTATGTCCCATTAGCGCCGTCTTGCGGGACATACAAAACAATTTTTTCTATATATGTCCCAACTATATAAAAAAGAAGGACATAATCAAGAACTTTTTCTGTATATGTCCTTCAGCCACTCCCCATTGCCCTCATTTTACCTGACCGTCAGTTGTCTTACCACTTCCTCAAACCGTTTCGTACGCTGCCTGATATCCTCCTGCGAAACTCCATAATACCGGTACACCTTCCGGAAATCCGCCCCATATCTGCGCATCACCCGCGTCGAGCCGGATGCGGAGCCACTGAAAACTTTCATATGTTTTTTCTATTGATATACTCATCTCAAAATCCCGGCCTGTTTTCCGGTACAGATGAAAATCAATATCAAACTCTGTCTTTGGAACTGCCCGCGCAGCCTCGGTTCTCTGTTCGATCTGCTTCATAAACTCCATCACGCTTTTTTTCATCCCACTGTTGTGGTCTTTGGGGCTCCGTGAGATCTCCAAGCAGTTCCGGACGATATTGCAACAGAAACGATGCGCGCATATTGGAATATTCTGTCTGGTATGTTTCATCCGATGGACTTACTTCGGTATACCCCAGTTCCCTGACCACATAATCTGCCACCTCATCCACAGAGTGCGAATCTGCCCTCAGAAATTTGATTACACGCTTTCGCCGGAAGTCATACATGCTCTTTTCTATCTTCTGTCTTAACGTTTTCTTTTTGTCTTTTCCGGCAATAAAAACGGATGTCAGTATCGGATTTTCCTATTATACGAATGTTGTCTGCTGTTTTTTTTTATCATATCAATTAATCTTTGAACCTTTTCTTATCCGGATACCAGATCACTTATTATAATGTCCGTTTAAAAAATGCAATGATCTGCTGCCATACTTCATCCTGAAAAACATCAGGTCCGCATGCTCTGCACCATCAAGCGCAAGCAATGTCACATCACAGCCGGCTGCTTCTAACGCATCATACAATTCCTCACTCTGCGAAAAAGGCACGGTACTGTCTTTGGTTCCATGAATCAGCAGGAATGGCGGCGCATCCGGTGTCACTTTGGAAACCGGGGAATTCTCATAAGCTTCCTGCGGATGTGTCATAACATTAAATCCCATCAGCAGCGACTCTGAAGACATGGCTGCCTTTTCCACATCATCATATGGAAAATGGGACGCATCGGTCGGCGGATACCACGGACAGGCCGCCTGAACCTGACTGGAATACTCCAGATACTCACCTGTATCCAGTTTTTTATCCTGATCCAGTGCTGCCATACATGTCAGATATCCTCCTGCAGATTCTCCCATCACACCAAATTTTTTCACTGTTAATCCGATATCTTTTTGCATATGCACGAAGATATCGGATTGCTGCCTTGATATCACACAACTGCATCGGATGCGTTCCCTCGTTGGATGTCCGGTACTCTACGCTGGCAACAACAAACCCTTCCTGTGCCAGTGTACCCAGATATGCCAGATGCGCTGCTTTGTCCATGCGCTGCCATGCGCCACCGCAAATCCATACAATACATGGATATGTCTTTCCTTCCCCGTCCTCCGGATAGATGAGATCCAGTTTGAGATCTCTCCGGCAATGACCGAACCAGGAATCAACCTGCGCATAAGTAATGTCTGTTGTCACAACATATTGTGGTTTTGTGGTTTCCGGTTTTAATGTTTTCTTCATTATAATTTTCCTCGTTTCCGATGTAAAATTTCCTTTTCCTATATTTAAAGAGTTTCATGTTAGTCTATGCTAACCACGTCTTAACTTATCTTCGGACAATTATCAATCCAAATGAAACTGCGCGACAAAATCCCCCGGATCACATTGACGGACTGTGTGCACTCCTTGCAGCTTGTCGTAACCCTCGGTTACAAGGTTCTGCGTACTGCCGGATTTCTCGGCAATACCGCTGATTCCGTCTGTGGACTGTTCCACCATGGAGTTGATCTCTGATACGGTAGAAGAGATCTCTCCAATGTGCTGCTCTAATGCATCCACTGCTTCTTTTGTCTGCTGCATGATCTGCTGGAATGTGTCCGCATCGGCATGATACTGCTCCCCCACCTGTGCGAAATGCTCATAATCCCCAAGAACGGTCTGTTCCAGAAATTCCATAATCGTTGTGAGGCATTCGGTCATATTGGAAACCGAACTGTTGACCTCTCCTACAATCTCGTCAATTGTGGAAACGGTATCCAGTGTCTGCGTTGCCAGATCTCCGATTTCGGAAGCAACAACCGCAAATCCCTGCCCGCTTCACCAGCCCTGGCTGCCTCAATATTGGCATTTAATGCCAGAAGGTTTGTCTGGGAAGAAATCTGTTTGATGTTGTCTGTCAGCGCATTGATCTTCTGTACGGATTTCGCCTGCTCCACAGCGGCATCCGTCTTCTGTTTCATGACCGCATACATCTGGTCTGTCTTGTGGCGGGACTCCGTACTGATCCGCTCCATCTCTCCGGCACGCTCCTGGATCTGTCCGGAATTTTTTTCTCTCCATCCTCTGCAAGCCGCTGGATATTGTCGGAACTTTCTCTCATAATTCCAACGTTTTCCCACAATGTGCGCCGCATTTGCACTGGTCTCTTCCATCCCTGCCGCCAGTTCCTGCGTAGCCGCCGAATTGTCCTCCGCATAAGCGCTGTTCTGTTTCATAAGCTGGTTTAAATTTCCGGTATTTGTTTCCAAAACCTGCTGCGTCTGCTGCAGGTTTTTCCATCATCGCCAGACTTCTTTCGCATATCGTGGATCTTTGTTGCCATATCCCCGATTTCATCCTTCTGCTTCCGCAGCTTTGCTCCAGCCTCTGTCGGGGCGGAAATCAATGCAGCGGTCTGCTCAATCACAGAAGTCAGCTGACGGATTGGCTTTGTTAAGCCGGTACCCATAACAATACCAATCACTGCCGAGAGAATAAATGCAACAATCATTGCAAGAATAATCATCTTTGCAAGTCCGTATGCCTCGGAATAAATCTCCGACACCGGTGCCGTAAGCACCAGCTTCATGCCATTGTCCAGATTATAAAAGGCCAGCTTCTTGTCTACATTTTTGTAAGTATACTCTAAGGTTTTCCCCTGATTGCCATCCTCTGCCAGAAAATCTGCACCCTTTTTTCAAGGAGCTGTCCAGATCGGTAATGACTGTACCCTCATCCACATTTTTGTGATGCATGATGGAACCGGAAGCATCCGTCAGGAATGCATAGCCGGACTGATATACGGTTGTCTCATCCACCAGATCAGTAATCTGTGAAAAATCAATATCCATACCGACAACACCGATCGATGTTCCATCTTCTGCAAACAATGGCACAACGTATGAGATCATGTAAATATTGATATTTTCATTCATGTACGGTGACATCCAGATAGCTTCCTTTGCCTGTACCGGAAGATAATACCAGCCGACATGCTCCACATCGCTTTCATCATACATGGAAAAAATCCGTCGGTGTCAGGCACTGCAGTTCACTGTCAACTGACTGACGCTGTGCAAAAACACCGGATGTCGGATTGAGTAATTCGGATTATACCGCAGATATGCCGTCACTGCCCCATTTGTATGGTTTGCAAAATCAAGCACCGCCTGCTGTACCGTCTCGGTGTATGTATCCGCATAATCCTTGCTCTGCCGGAACGAATCATAGTCAAAATTACTCATTGCGACTTCACTGAGCGTATCCACCGACTGCTCAATCTTCTGAATCGTGGAATTGATCTCTTCAGTCTTCTTCTGCCCGGTAAGCTGCATCATGGTCATTGCATCTTTTCCGGCTGTCCGCACAGAATTTGAAATTGCAATCACCCTCCGATCAGAACCGATGTAAAAAGAGAACAGATCAAAATAGATGCTATAAGCTTTGTCCGTACTGATTTCATAATCCTTTGCCTCCCAAACTCATTTTTTCTGTTGTTTTTTTATAAGTAGTCCCCTTATGTATTCCGAAAATCATCCAGTACCGGTATCTGCAGAACGGTATCCCGGTAATTTTCACTTTCCATTATAACATACCATGCTGAATTTTTTAGATGTAATCGGAAATATATGGAATTTTATGAAACAGTACATCATCCAGACGGTCTACCGCTTCCTGCTTCCCTTCAATGCGTTCAAGGGCATACAGACGCTCAGCCGTCTTGTATCCCAGTAAAAAGGGTAGTCAGCGTACCTATCTCCATTTTTAACTTATACTCTGCCGGTTCATCGGTCAGCATACATGTTCCATCGGAAAAACAGAGCCGGAAACTGCGGTTGTTCCACAAAAAAGCAGGTGATCCTCTATTTCAAGTTCGATATACAGTGTTCCGCCATCCGGATCACATGGATAATCCTGTAAAAAGCTCTCGATATCAATAATCCGTCCCATGGCATACGGCCGGATCGTTTCCTTGATGTCGCCATCGTCCATCTCAAAGGCAATGGGTTCACTGAAATAGGTATTGCCATGCACCTCATCGATCATGGAATCGTGGGCGTGGATGTACTCCCCACAGGCCCTTCCTGTGCCTCGCGGTTGAGGTAGATCATCTCCTTGATGTGCATGATATCGTTCTTGATGAGGTAGACCATAAATCCGCATGGCTTGTCCTTAACGTGTTATAGTAAACTGCCACGTTCGTATCGTCCTCGTCCCAGCGCCAGTATTCCTCCCATGCCAGCGCGTTGCGGAACAGGCACCCGTGCGTGATGGAAGCAAAGTGCGAGTGCAGCTCATGAAAATCGGTATTGTCCCAGTCCACACGCCGTACATACCCGGGTGCTTTTTACTTTCGTCGGAATCTGCCGGTCCTTGATATTGAAAGAAATTCTTTTATTGGATATGATCTCCCAGCCAAGATGATGATACAGCGGTATGGAATATGGATACAGGAGGGGCAAACGGTCTTCCCTGCTGTTTCATATGTTCCAGACTCTGATACATCAGTTTTTTTCATAATGCCCTGCCCGGTATATTCCGGATATGTACAAACACTCGTAACAAATCCAACGGGAAATACTTCCCCGTATATATTCATTTTCAATGGATATACGGCAAACTGGGAAATCAGGGTATCCCCGTCAAAACATCCCAGCACATCCGCACGCTCCAGTACCGGAAACTTCGACTGTTTGATCTCTTCATCTTTCCATCCGGTTGCCGTCAGCTCATCCTCCGTTACCTGAAAGGTATAGCGCAGCAGCGCGTTGTACTGATCCAGATCCTTCACATCCTTTGGTTCTAAGTAGCGTATGGCATAATTTTCTACCGAATTCATTTTTCCTCCTTCATACAAAGATATAACCATGGCAGCTTTTGGGAAAGCCTTTCCATATTATGCACTTATCATCTGTTTTCTCTTTTATTTGCGCTAAAACATCTTCACTTTTATTATTTTTCGTTCCATGTGCAGGATGTTGCATAATTCAAAAACCACTTAGAACGTGTCAAGCGCATAATAATCGTCCACATATCAGAAAAATCGTTTTTCTTTTCTCCAGCGCCGAAAGAAAGGACTTCCCCTTCTGCCACACATGAAATATTTTTTTACCAAATTCCATTTTTATAGTTTCATAAATATTTGACATTGCATATCCATTTTTTTTATTATTTTTTTGTCAAATGTAAAATCTACTCTCAGCATAATCATTCCTCCCCGTATAATATTATTCTCCGATTTTCCATCATTTCTTTCAATTATATCATTGTATATATGCATCATCAATATCTTTCGCTGATTGTCCCTTTGGTTATGATCCGCAGATTGTCTGTCATACAGACCATAATTCGGTTCTGCTTCCTGTAGTATTATTTTTCTTTGACAGTTACTGTCATGCGTACCTTCGTGCCATCTTCTTTCGCATAAATATATGCACGTCCCTTGCCGATGGCGGTGATCATGCCGGTTTCATTTACCGTGGCAACATTTGTGTTTGAACTGTAGTACTCCGGTTTGTTGCCGGAGGATACCGTTACCTTCGGCTGACATGTTTCGCCGGCCGTTAACGAAATCTGTTCCTGTCCGACGGTAATCTTTGGCTTCTTTACCGTGACCTCACAGGTTTTGCTGACACCGTCGACTGTGACCGTGATGATGGCTGTTCCGTTTTTTACAGCGGTAACTCTGCCCTCATTGTCCACCGTGGCTACGCTTTTTTTTTTATTTGTTTTCCACCTGGGAATACTTTTTGGATGTGGAAGAAACGGATAACCGGAGCGCCCCCTTCCGGTAAAGGGATGCGGATGTCCGGTCCAGCCGGATGAGTTGGCTGCTTTACCGTCACTTTACAGGTCTGGGCGGTTTTATCCGTCGTGACCGTGATGGTAGTAGTTTCACCCGGTTTTTTCGCTGTGATCACGCCGTTTTCATCCACCGAGGCGATGCTCGAGCGGGCGGATTTGTACGTGACCGGATGCCCGGTTGATGTCTCGGCTTTCAGCCGGTAGTATATCCGTTCTCCAAGGATATGGATTTCTGACTTAATGTAATGACCGTTTTTTCAACTGTAACCCTGCAGCTTGCCTCCCCATTGGCAATTTTTGCAGTGATCGTAGCATTACCGGCCTTTTTCGCCGTGATCTTTCCATAAGTGTTCACGGACGCGACTGTGGAATCACTCGAAGAAAACTTTGGTTTCTTTCCGGTAGAAGTGATCGCAGTCAGATAATACTCGTCTCCAATTTTCATGGTCTTCGTGTATTTTGTCAGCAGAACGTATTCGTATCCGCTGGCAGCATATACTGTTGTAATTCCGCTGTAACTGGAGAATAAAAGCATGGAAACCATGCAGAAGACAGCCAGTGCTGACTTTAAGAAGTTCTTTTTTGTGTGTAACATATGCCCCCATTTCCGGTTGCAGAAACAAACGGGACAATCAGCTTGTATAAGACACTAACATATCTTCTGTGGATTGTAAAGTATATTTTTTATTTATCCCAGCCTTTTCCGGTCAAATAAAAATTCTCCCATAAATAAAAATCCTCTGTCACAGGATCTTTCGAAGTCTCCTGCTTATGATTAGACCATAACTGTTCACTCAGATAATATGTTGTTCGTTCAAATCCCCCCTCCTGTTGGATCATCCCATGTACAATCAATATAATACCATTTATCACCTACTTTTACCTGATTCCATGCATGCCCCCCTGTCTTTCCAACAGAATTTGTGGATATACCAGAAATATATCTGCACGGAATTCCTTCCGCTGTAGTCATCGTGTAAAAAGCCAGCGCATAGCTATTGCATACACCCTCATGCTCCATTAAAACGCCTTTGACAGCACTTGACCAGCCCTGACGATCACTCAATTTTCCATGATAATAATTTCTGCATTGTATATCAGATAATCATGAATGGCTTTTACCTTCTGCTCATCTGTCATATCTGGTGTAATAATCTCATCCAAAATCTTATATACTACATTTAGTACTTGTGCACAATCCTCGTCAAATCCCTTTGTTGTGTGATTCCGTAAATTATCTAATACCGAATAATTCACATCATACTGATATCTCATCGTATAATTACCACCACAAATGTTCAACCAATGTGTTCCTGCTGTATATACCATCTGTTTTTGCAATGGCTTATTATCAATTGTAACTGCAATACCACCCATTTTTAATTCATCCAGTGTATACGTCCCCAATTTACCATCATAAGATACCTGTTTTTCCGCGCATGCATACTGTCCATCGGGTTTTTGTATTGCCTCCTTCAGTTCGCCTGTTTCCACACTGCCTGCTGCAACTGTTTTTCCCATGAACCGTAAGAAATGATAAACGTATCTGAAATCAGTCCATCTATTTTCGGAATCTCTGTGCAATACCCATTAGATGAAAAAATAAGTGCTTCCCGATGTATGTAATTTCACTTGCGATGTATCATATACATTTGATGTGAGTTTCAACTGTATATCTGTCTGGCCTTTCAAAAACAGACTTTGTTTTAGCCTTACATCTTTATCCGACTTTGGCACGACAGTAATTTTATAACTCTGTTTCTTCTTATTGCTGTATACCGTAATTTTGTCACACCCAATCGCAATGCTTTCAGCTTTCCCTTTGCATTCACTGATGCCACTTTTTTTATTAGAACTGGAAAATCTGCAGTTGCCATACCCTCTCGGTGCTTTTACCATCGCACTCTGTTTACATATCACCTGTGTAGATCCTGTAATGATTTTTTTGTTGAGGCAGCATACACTGTCTGCTCAGGTACCACCGCCAGATTACTTGAGGTCAACAACATTGCAAATGCCAGTAAAAATACCACCCACTTTTTTTCTTAATCGTTTCATCTTTTGTACCCCTTCAGTCTCATAAAATCCCCCATCACGCTCTACGCAATGGGGATTCGTACCGTCATGTTTTATATTATTTAATCACACATTTTATAAAAAAATCCAAGTTCTTTCATCCGCTCCTTCCACTCCTTTTCTGTATAATTTCGTGCCCTTTCTGTAATAAAGTTGAGATTTTTGTCTACCAAAATATCGACTGCCCTAAGTACACTTGCAGACTCCGGAATATCTTTTTCGTCATCTGCTATGACATATTCCCCATTTTCATTTTGATAAGCATATGATGGATTTGCTATATAATCCGGTAATTTTTTCCCAATTTTATGCAGACTATAGTTATACGCAACATGTTCCGTTCCCTGACTTCCGCCCTCTGTTTCTGTATACCAGTAATAACAATTCTTATATTTTACAATTTCCATATAACCAGGTACTACATTCGTTACTTTCTTTCCATAGTAATCATAACCTGTATATGTCCAATTACTGTTATAAATCCAAATCGCATCCACATACTCAGTTTCTATATAATTTTCACCTTACATTTCAAAGTTTTCTTTCCTACTGTTGCAGTAATAATAATATTCTTGTTACTCAACCCTACTGCATGTACTTTTCCTTTTGATGTCACAGTAACAATTTTTTTTATCAGAGCTTTTCCACTTTACCTTTTGTTTGCCTGCATTTTTCACAGAAAGCTGATAATATTCATCTGGTATTAAATTTAACTTTGTATCTGACAATTTTATGGTAGCAGCCTCTGCCACAACAAGCATCTGCGGCGTTATGGCGGGCAACGTTAAAGTCATTGTCAAACTTAACATTACACAAACTATTATTTTCTTTAGTGTTTTCATTTTCATTTCTCCTCGTAAATAATTAAATATGCCTTCTATTATTACTACTTAACAATCTTGAATGTAACTGATTTTGGTGCTCCTGCTTTTTTGATCTTGCTCACTATTTTCTTATAATTTGAGCTGGCAGTTTTGATCTTGAATACCGCTTTTTATTGATGCTTTTTAG
>VOFJ01000619.1_pt1 | contig 22889 bp, 15 predicted proteins | sample 5384081 | NCBI WGS metagenome assembly VOFJ01 (sample SAMN12384729, study PRJNA508395) | human gut metagenome | isolation source: healthy gut I | host: Homo sapiens | reverse complement strand
ATCCAGCTGGAGAAATTTCGCCATCGTGGATAATGGACAAAGCACCACCGGCGAGATCACCCGTCCCCAGTCGAACCAGAAAATCTAAAAATCATTATATTTCAACGTAACGGAATGCCCGGTGGACGTTCATTTTTTGCGGCTAGTCAGCAGCATTTGCGCGCCGGTATTCCGCTTGCCGCAAGCGGCGACGCTCCTGCTGGCCAGAGGGGTTCCCGAGTCCCCTCCCCGCCTCTGGGACTCACCCACTCCTGCTCGGCTGCGGGCGTCGCTCCTGAAGGTCTCCTAAAGAAGAAGTCGGCACAAAAAAGCCGGCGCGTTGCGCCAGTCGGCGCTTATCGCTTTAACGCGCTTTTTTCAAGCCCATCCGCCTCGTCGCTGCGCGACGTCTCCCTGTGGGCCCGCAGCGCCGCGTTGTAGAAAGCGTGCGCTGCCAGTAAATGTTAAGCCTCGCCACTGTCCCTCCTGGAAATCCGCATTTCTCCAGAATTGCAAATTAAAATCATTTCCGTTGCTGGTGCAAAAGCGAACGCGGTGCGCGCTCCAAATCATCACGCCCTACCAAAGCCCATCAAGTGGGTATGGTGGCCGCGTCTGCGCTGCCGGTGTTCCCGCCGCCCGGGGATGCGCCACACCAGTTCGCTCCAGCAGCACCTCTCTGCAATGCGCAGACCGGAAAGCTGAAAGCACCGCCGCCGGCGGTCCAGCCGGGCTCATCCAGACAGACCAGACGTAAAAACCGGGTCATCGAGTAAACTGCCAAACTGGCAATGCGCGCCTTCGTCGGCGCGCTGTCCAACAGCTTCTACCACCTCCCGATCTACTGCTTGATTGCAATTCCAAATACTGAAGAATTCCGTCATCCGTTTTTTCTGACAATAGCAGCGTGTCTTCCAACAGACAAATAGTATTCTTTGCCGTTTTCGCACATTTTCAGCAGCCTATTGCCAACAGTTATCGAAGAAGCGCCCTCCGCTCGAAGAACTTTTTAAGCCGTCAGCCATGGACAATGTACGAAGGTTGTACGAACTTGCGAAGAAGCGTCTGCTTTCTCCATCTCTAAAATCAAGAACATTCCAGCCTTGTTTTTGCCCAATGTAGGCAAGACCTACGGAAGCGCAGGAACCGCTTGTTCTGTCGCCGCCAGCCAACGCACTAATGATTTCACTTTCTGAAAGTGCGTTTGAATGGTTCATAACCGGGTTATACACTAAGTTGCCGTTTGAACTTATCTGTTTCAAGGAATCAAGCAACTCTTTGTAGTGCTTTTCGTTTGATTCAATCGGTTGTGGTAGCACTCCCGCGGCTATTGTATCCGTTTTTTCGGGGATTTTCAAGTATTTTTCCGAAAATTCCTGAAAATTTTTTGTCTTGTCCAGCCCGAAGAACTTCGCCCTGTCCTTCATTGTTTCCAGCTCGGTTTCATCCAGCCCCCACCGTGCGCGTGTCAGCGCGACACAGCGGCAATTGATGTCCTCTTCTGGGCGTCCGAACTCACCGGGGCGGTCAGCTTTCTTGCCGTCCACCTCGAAAGGCTCGTCCGTCTCCCTGATCTGCCCGTCAAGCTCCCGATGCGTCGGGCGGGTGTTGCCGTCAAGGGTGCTGTCCCACTGTTTCAGCACGTCGCAGCCCTGCTTCTTCGCTTCATTCCGCGCATCAGCGGCAGAAGCCTGCTGCACCCGGTGTCCCTCTGTGCGGACGATGGTCTTTGTCCTTGCCAGCGGCGCATTGGTGGCAAAGCGCAGGTTTCGGGCAATGTCATCGTAGGATGCCCCGGTGGAAATCCCGGTCGAAATCTCCCGGCGGATTGCCTGCTTCAGCTTTTTTGTATCGACGCCCATTGCCTCATACAGGCTGCCTGAAATGTGGCTGTCAAGCATCACAGCGTGAACTGCGGCGTCTTGGTCAATGGGTGCAAGGACTGGCATACCCTGCCCGTGCAGCGCGTACATCGTGCCGACAAAGCTCTTTTTGTAGCATTCATTGAGATACTGCTGCACCGACGTGTAGTTGTCGCCGTGCAGCTTCTCCATGATGCCCTCAATCTGGGCTTTGAGCGCCTTCTGGTACTGGACTTGGTATATCTTCGATTGCGTCATCTCGTCCGCTTGGAGAATCTTGATTTTCGTCTCGATGTCCCGCAGCGCCCGCGCATAGGACTTTTCCAAGTCCTTGATGACTGCTTCCTCGTCGTTCAAAAGTGCCTGAAAGACTTCTTTCTCACGTTTCAGCACTTACATCACCCCGCGCCGCCTGTGTCGTCCTCCGGCTGGATGCCGTCCAGCGCATCACGCGCCGGATAGAGGTCTGTGTCCTCCTGCTTCGGCAGCTTGTCTTGGATTTCGGTATAGTCAAGGTCAAGCACTTGTTATTCCTTTGCGACGAAAATTATTGTAATATTATAAACCGCCAAAATCAAATGAAATAGGTGGAAGATTTGGAAGGATGGGAGAAGCATGACGAATCAAACAGGAACTGGCCAATACGTCGGGGGAACAAACTACATCGAGGAAGTGGCAGCATACATCCGCGTATCCACGCAGGAGCAAAAGCTGCACGGCATTTCACTCGAAGCGCAGGTCGAGAAGCTGACCGAGTACGCGGAAAATCACGGCATGAAAATCGTGAAGTTCTACAAGGACGAAGGCGTTTCCGGTCGGAAACTGATAAAAAAGCGTCCTGCATTGCAGGAGATGATACAGGATGCAGAAAAGGGGAAATTCAAGCGAATTATCTTTATCAAGCTGGACAGGTTCTTCCGTTCGGTTGCGGAGTATCATGAGTGCATGAAGCGCTTGTCGGCTGGCGGCGTCATCTGGACAGCCACAGAAGAAAAGTACGACCTTTCCACGCCATCAGGCGAAGCGTTCGTGAACATGAAGCTGACCATGGCACAGTTTGAAGCCGACCAAGCAGGAGAGAGAATCCGCATGGTCAACGAGTACAAAATCAAGTCGGGGCAGCCGCTTTTCGGCGCGCAATGTCTTCCGCTTGGCTACACCGTCACGCAGCCGGGAGACGGCGAACGCCACAAATACGTCGCCAAGGATGCGGAAATGGAAGCCGCCACAAACGACCTGATCGAGTACGCGCTGACGCATGGGACTATCCGTGGCGCGATGTCGTATATCAATAACAAATACGACCTGCACATTGGATATAACGCATGTGCAAAAACGCTGAAAAACGAGATGATTTGTGGTGAATACAGGGGAAATCCGAATTACTGCGAACCATATATTGACCGTGAGACTTTCGACCGCTTGCAAAAGCTCATATCAAGGACGCCGCGAAGCACAGGCGAAAAACGGACGTATTATTTCACCGGGTTAATCTGCTGCCCGAAATGCGGGCGCAGGCTGGTCGCTGGTATTTTTAGGTCAAATACGAAATGGAGAAAATACACCTATAAAGTGTATAGATGTTCGGCGCATTTCAAGGAGAAAAATTGTGAGTTTTCAAGTGTTGTCCTCGAACAGACGCTTGAAGACGTACTTTTGGAGAAGCTCGGAAGCATTGTAGAGCGCAAGAGCATCGAAGCCGAAGACGTAGCAGCCGCCGATGAAAAGGTTGGGAAGTACAATATCGCAGAATTACAAGCAGAACTCGACCGTCTGAATTACTCATGGCAGAAAAACCGCATCAAGTCCGCCGAAGAGTACGACCGCAAATACGACGCCATCATGGAGCAAATCGAAGCAGCGCAGGCGGAAAAGGAAGAAATGGGCAACGTTGACTTTGACCGCATCCGGGACATTTTACAATCCGACTGGCGGGAACTTTACAAGGCGCTCGACGACGACCACAAGCGCTCTTTCTGGCGCTCATTCATCGAAGAAATAGAACTTGACTGGGGAAAAGGCAGGTACGGGAAAAAGGACATTAAAGACATCACTTTTTTTGACCGCTGTATGTTCTTAATTACTGCACCTAATGGCGCGGGCAAAAGCACGCTCGTCAAGCTGATGACGGGCATCCTGACGCCGACAAGCGGCAGCTGCACGGTGGATGGGCGCACGCCGTGGGCGGAGCGGAAGGCGCATGTGCGCAGCCTCGGCGCGGTGTTCGGGCAGCGAATGCAGCTCTGGTGGGACGTGCCGATTCGCGATTCGTTCGACCTCCTGCGCGACATTTACAGCATTGACGAGGGGCACTATCGGCATCGGCTGGATGAATTGACGGCGGCGCTGGACTTGGGGGACATCATGCAGTCGCCGCTGCGGCAATTGTCGCTGGGGCAGCGGATGCGCGCGGAGCTGTGCGGGTCGCTGCTGCATGAGCCGGAGCTGCTGTTCCTCGATGAGCCGACCATCGGGCTGGACGCAGTGAGCAAATTGAAGCTGCGGGAGTTCCTGCGGGTGGAAAACGAGACGCGCCGGACGACGATTTTGCTGACGACGCACGACATGGAGGACATGCGCGCGCTGTGCAGCCGAGTGATGGTGCTGGGACACGGCCAGCTGCTCTATGATGGCACGCTGACGAACCTGCTGCACCGCTACGACACCGCGCACACGCTGACCGTCACCTACGACGGCACGGCGGATGCGTCGAAGCTGCCGCAGGGCGCAGTGAAAGACGGCGATACATGGCGAATTACCCTGCAAAAAGACGGCGACTTGTCCGAAACCATGCGGCAGGTGATGGCGGCAGGGAAAATGCACGAAATGGCAATTGAAGAGCAGAATGTCGATGAGCTGATTGCGCGGATGTACCGGGAGATGGCGCTATGAAGACGTGGATTGCATCGTGGAAGCCGTATTTCTCCCTCTACCGGCTCAAAGCTATGCAGGAGACGCAGTACCGCGCGGCGGCGCTGGGCGGGCTGGTGACGCAGGCGTTCTTCGGGCTGCTGTATGTGTTCCTGTACACGGCGCTGTTCCGAGGGGAAAATCAAGCGGAACTGGCGGAAACCATCACCTATGTGTGGCTTCAGCAGATGTTTTTCCGCGTATTGCTGATGAACGACACGGAGCTGATACATCAGGTGATGACGGGTGGGCTGGCGTATGCGGTGCTTCGCCCGGTCGATCAGTATCGGTTCGCGTTCGTGCGGAACATGGCGCAGCGGCATGTGAATGCGCTGATGCGGCTTGTGCCGATGATTGCGCTGCAATTCCTGCTGCCGACCGCGTGGCGGATGCAGCCGCCGGAAAGCCTGCTCGCACTGATGCAGGCATTCGTATCGCTGCTCATCGGCGTGATGAACCTGTGCGCGATTGCGGGCATTTCAGGCGCTATCCTGATGCAGACGATGGACAACCGCGGCATCAACGCCATCATCACCTTCATCAGCAACGCCTTCGCGGGCAACATCATCCCCCTGACGCTTTTCCCGGACAGCGTGCAGGCGATCATCCGCTATCAGCCGTTCGCACAGTCGCTGGACGCGCCGATTCGCATGTATCTGCACGCGCAGGCGGCAGGGGAGTGGGCGCTGAACATCGGCGTGCAGCTGCTTTGGCTGATGCTGCTGGTCGCCCTTGGGCGCAGAATGTGGCGGTATCAGCTGAACAGGCTCACGATTCAGGGAGGGTGAAGCGAGATGAAGTATGTGTTTCATGCCTTGCGGATGCAGTGGCGGTGCGCGACGCAGTACCGCGCGTCGTTCTGGATGCAGACGCTGGCGCAGCTGGTGATGTCCGGCAGCGAATTGATGGCGGTGCTGGTGCTGCTGGGGCGGTTCACGTCGGTTGGGCAGTGGTCGGGGAGCGAAATCATGTTTTTCTTCGGCATGATGCAGATGACGTTCGCCATCACGGAGTGTGTCGGGCGCGGGCTAACAGCGTTTTCACGGGTTGTGCAGGGCGGCGAGTTCGACCAGATTCTCCTTCGCCCGCGAAATCTGCTTCTTCAGGTGCTGTGCAGCAGCACTGACCCGCGGCGGCTGAGCACGGCGGTGCTGGGGATTGTGTTGATGTGGCTTTCGGTCACGCAGCTGGGCATTCCGTGGACGCTGGGGAGCACGGTGCTGCTTCTGATTTCCGTCGCGGGGACGGTGCTGATGCTGCTTGGGCTGTTTCTGGTGGAAGCGACGCTGTGCTTTCTGTCCGTGCAGTCCATCGAGGCGGTGAATATCCTGACCTACGGCGGGCGAACGGCGTGCGAGTATCCGGTGGATATTTACCCGCGCCCGATTCGGCTGCTGTTCATGTATGTCGCGCCGTTTGGGCTGTGTATGCACGTTCCGGTGAGTGCGCTGCTGCATCACCCGATGGTGGATTGGCCTGCATGGACGGCGTACCTTGCGCCGCTGGCAGGGGCGATGTTCTTTCTGCTGATGGCGCTGGTGTGGCGGAAGGTCGGGGTCAAGCGGTACTGCTCGACGGGGTCGTGAGAGCAGAAAAAATTGGGGCGGCTTTCCGTTCCTCATCGCACATTGCTAATTCTCTTCGCTTTATCATCAATTTCTCGTCTTTATTGGTTGCTTTTTTGCGTAAAGTAGGGAGTACAATGTTCATGGTGAGTTCATTTTTTCGCCGTCACCGTTCATTCATCCACATTCATACCCGATTCATTCAGGAGGCAGCCATGCAAAATTACGTTTTCATGACAGACAGCGACAGCGACCTGCCGCTGGAACTCAAACAGCAGTACGACATTCCTGTCGTCTACATGCCTTACTCCCTGGATGGCAAAGAGTACTTCGACGACCTCGGCCAGTCGCTGAACCATAAGTCCTTCTACGACAAGATGCGCGCAGGCAGTCAGCCGACGACCTCCGCGCTCAACGAGACGGTCTACATGGAGTACTTCGAGCCGATTCTCTCTTCCGGGCGCGACTTGCTCTTCGTCGCCTTCTCCAGCCAGCTCAGCGCGACCATTCAGGCGATTTACGCCGCGCGCGAGGAACTGCTGAAGCAGTATCCGGAACGCAAGTTCATCGTGGTGGACACGCTGTCCATCTCTGCGCCGCAGACGATTCTCGTCCTCAAGGCGCATGAGATGTACCGCGCGGGCAAACCGATGGAGGAAGTCGCCCAGTGGCTGGAGGACAACAAGCTCCGCGCACAAGCGTGGTTCACAGTGGATGACCTGAAGTACCTCCAGCGCGGCGGACGCATCTCCGCGACTGCGGCGGCACTCGGCACGCTGCTGGACTTGAAGCCCATCCTGACCGAAACGCTCGAAGGCAAGCTTGCCGCCGCGGGTAAAGTGCGTGGCCGCCGCAAGGCGATGAGCTACATCCTTGAGAAGGCGGTGGAGAACGTCGCCGATCAGAAGGAAGCCATGGGCATCATCCTGCACGCCGACGCGATGGACGATGCCCAGAAGCTGCGCCAAATGCTGGTGGAGAAGCTGCCGGAGATGGATATCCGCATCTACCCCGTCGGCCCCGTCATTGGCACGCACGCCGGCCCCGGTACGATTGCGTTCTGCTTCCTCGGCAAAAAGCGCGAAATTTGATTTATCCGCCGTCTGTTCTACGCGAACAGGCGGCAATCTTTATATTTGAAAGAAAAATTTTTGTAGTCTCCCAACATTCCGCCCGCTGCCGGTACTATCATGGCAGAATCACAGCTGCCAAGCGAAAGGAGGAGAACCATGCTGGATACGGAGCGCTACTGGCAGGAGGAGTGGGCGGCGCGTGTGCTGCGGTGGGCGCGCGGAAAGACTCGCACGGCGCAGGAGGCGGAGGATCTCGCGCAGACCGTGCTGCTGGAATGGCTGCGGGCGGTTCGGGCGCAGGAAGAACGCGGTGTTTGCGTCGCGGAACCGGAGCACCTGCTCTGGCGAATCGCGCGGTTCGTCTGGTGCAAGTCGCTGCGACCGGGGACGTATTACCGCTGCGAGCCGCTGTCGGAGAAGCTGTCCGCCGGGGAAACGCCGGAGGAATCCGCCGAACGGCAGGATGAGCAGCGCCGTCAGACCGCATTCGTCCGCCGGCAAATCATGCGCCTAAGCCGCATCCAGCGGGAAACGCTTGTCTGGTACTATCTGGAGAACCGAACGACGGCAGACATTGCCCGGCGCTTGCGGGTCTCGGAGAACACCGTTCGCTGGCATCTGAGTGATTCGCGAAAGAAAATTCGGGAGGCTGATGGGAAAATGACATCGACGGAATTTGTGTACTGCCCGAAAAAGCTGCACGTTGCCATCAACGGCGAAGCGTATGACGACCGCCTGACCCGCGAGGTGCTGGACAATCTGTTGCATCAGAACATTCTGCTCCGCTGCTATGCGCAGGGGCAGACGGCGCAGGAGCTTTGCGACGAGCTGGGCGTGGCGCGCCCGTACATCGAGGATGCGGTGAACGTGCTGCTGCGCGACGAGCTGCTGACGGCTGACGGCGGGCGTGTGCGGACGAACTTCATCATCACCAGCGGTGCGCAGGAGGAAGCGCGGCTGGCAGTGTACGATGCGCACAAGGACGAATTGTCACGCGAGATTGTCCGGCAGCTGATGGCGCACGAGCAGGAGATTCGCGCCATCGGCTTCATCGGCTGCGATGTGCCCATGCCGCGCCTGCTTTGGTGGCTCATCTACCGCTGCACGGCGGCACTGCCGAATCCGGCGGAAATACCGCCGCGGCCGTATCATGCGGATGGCGGGGCGTATCACCTGATGGGCTTCGCGCGCGAGCCGGAGAACAGGCATTATCTGGCGTGGGATTACAATGGCCCGATGTACAACGATGGCTTCCGTTGGTTCGGCTTGCAGCACTTCGGGAACAGTCCGGTGCAGGATTTGTTCGAGCCGAACCAGCCACACATGGGGAAGCTGTGCGCACTGCTGATTCGGCTTATTCAGGCGGATTTCGACCCGTCGTGCGTGACGGCGGATGAGCAGGAGCTGCTGGCGGAGCTGCTGGCGCGCGGATTCCTGCGGAAGGCGGACGGCAGCATCAAGCCAAATTTCTGCGTCCTGACGCGCGAGCAGGTTCAGCGGCTGCGGCAGGAAGTTTTTCTGCCGATTGTGGAGGCGGTTCAGCCCGCGTGGACGCGCGTCTGCAATGAACTGCGGACGCTCTGCAAGGCGAGTGTCCCGAAGCATTTGCAGGCGCTGGCGGACTTGCCGTTGCACATGGCGGCACTGGCGGCGGGCTACATGACGGAGCAAATCGCGTATGCGTACGGCGCACTGGAAAAGCCGGAAACGCCGGAGGATGCGGCGATGTGGACGCTGGTATACGAGCCGGAAATTAAGGTAACACCGCACAAATGAGGTGGTCGGCTGGCGAATGGATTTTTCGTCAGATACAAATGCAAATTTCGAAGATTTACTGGCGGTAAATCGAGGAATTTGCATGCCGCAGATGGCGGAAAAGACATCGCCAGACGCGCCGCCGAATTGTGCGCTGGTGCCTTAAATAATACTATTTTCTGCATTCACCTGCGCCATCTGCTTGCGCCTTTTCCGCTCTGGCGTCTGCTCATTGCACTTAGCGTAGCGCTGCTGCGCTGCGTTCCACTCCCGTTAGCCAGAAAGAAAAATTCGCTTCGCATCTTGGCGCATTCTCATCTGGAAATAGGATGAGGGCTTTTTCAGCAAAATCAACTGTTTTGCCGAATCTGGGCGAAGGAATTGCATTTTCCCCATATTTATGCTATAATAAGAATGTCACATTTTATTTTGTGGAAAGGAGTGGTGGCATCGTATGGATCAGCCTCCTTGTAGTCCGATACCCCGCAAGCCGTCATTCCCGGTACGCAGGGGTTTTTGAAAGAAAGGAATGCTTGATTTTCCATGACGCCTGAACTATATGGCACTGTTGTGATTCTGGTTGTGCTGGTGATGCTGTCGGCGTTTTTCTCTGCCTCGGAAACGGCGTTTACCTCCGCCAACCGCGTCAAACTCAAGACGATGGCGCAGGGCGGCAACAAGCGCGCACAGATAGCGCTGAATTTGGCGGAGGATTATGACCGCTTGCTCAGCACCATCCTCGTGGGCAACAACGTGGTCAACATCGGCGCTTCGTCCATGGCGACGGGGCTGTTTCTTGCGCTGCTAAGCGGCAATCAGTCTGCTGCGACAACGGTTTCGACCATCGTGATGACGATTGTCGTGCTGATTTTCGGCGAAATCAGCCCGAAAGCGATTGCCAAGGAGAACCCGGAGACGGTTGCCGTTGCGTTTGCACCTGTGCTGCTGGTGCTGCGGACGATTGTTACGCCGATTAACGCCCTGTTTGTGCAGTGGAAGAAGCTGCTGGCAAAGCTGTTCAAGCCCGCACACACGGAAAGCTTTGTTGAGGCGGAAATCATGACGATGGTGGATGAGGCACAGAACGACGGTGATATAGATGAACATGAGGGAGAACTGATTCGCTCCGTCATCGAGTTCAACGACGACCGCGACGTGCTGAACATCATGACCCCGCGTGTGGACGTGACGGCGCTGGAGGACACTGCGACGATGGAAGAAGCCGCGAATCTCCTGCGCGAAACGGGGTATACCCGCGTCCCGGTCTACCACGAGGACATGGATCACATCGTTGGCATCCTTAATGAAAAGGATTTTTATGCCTGTCAGCATGAGGGCGTGGATAGTATCGTGGACATTATGAAACCGCCGGTTTATGCCCCTGCGACGCTGAAGCTCTCCAAGCTGCTGAAGCTGTTCCAGACGCAGAAGACGCATATGCTGATTGTGCTGGATGAATTTGGCGGAACTGAAGGCATCGTCACGATGGAGGATGTGCTGGAAGAACTCGTCGGCGAAATCTACGATGAGCACGACGATGTGTCCGAGGAAAGCGTCGAGATGGCAGACGGCTCACGCGTGGTTGAGGGCGGCATGGAACTGACCGAGCTGCTGGAAGGTATGGGGCTGAAGGACACCTTCAACGCCGAAACCGTCGGCGGCTGGGTGAGCGAAATCATGGGCTGCATCCCGTTCGTCGGTGCGCGCTTTGAGACGGACCACCTCCGCGGCATGGTCACGCGCATGGAAAAGCGCCGCGTAACGCAAGTCCGCATCTGGCGCAAAGAGGGTACGGACGGGCACGCTGCACAGGCGTGATTTCCCCTGCTGCGGCAAAATCATCATTCAGGCGGAAATATCAATCAGAAAAAGGAGCCTACCACCATGGCAACCACCAAAAAAGATAGGAAGCAGAAGTCTGACAGGCGTCAGCTTGCCATCAGCATTACCTGCATCGTCATCGTCGCAGCCATGCTGCTGACCTCCCTGATCACCCTGCTGCCCATTTATAACTGACGGAAAGGCATCACATGAAGAAAGACCATCGCGGCATATCGCTGGGAACATATGTCATGCTTGGCGTGACGGGCGCGGTGCTGCTGGGCTGCTTCTTGATTCTGCCCGGTCTGCTGGGGCAGGCGCGCGGCACGGTGGATGTCCGGCAGGTGCTGTCCATCTTCCAAACCGACGGAATGCCCTCGCTCACGCTGAGCGATATTCCCATTACCCGCGGCGATTCCACTGGCAATCTGCCCGCGCCGGAACCCACGCAGCCGCCCGCTGAAACCGCCGCGCTTATCATTCCGTCCGCCACCCAAGCCCCCAAGCAGGGCGGCACGGTCACCCTTACTCTCGGCGGCACGGTCAATATGGATGATGCGGTGCGCAAAGCGGGCTACTACTCCGACTCGCAGAAGTACGATTTCACGGAGATGCTTGCTCTCCTGCGGGGCGAAATGACGGGCGATATCACGTTCCTGACGCTGGAGAACCTGATTCAGCCGGACGCGAAAGTCTCCGCGCTGAACGCTCCCGACGCCGCGGCGGAACTGCTCCGCACCACCGGCGTGAACCTCGTTGCCATCGGCTTCCCGAAGGTGTACGACAAGGGCGCGGATGGCGTTCGGACGACGCTGGAAGCCCTGCATGACCGCAATTTGCTGACCATCGGCGCGTACAACACGCAGGAGGAAGCAAGCGCCATCTGCATCCGGACGCTGGACAACGTGCCCGTCGCGTTCCTGCACTACACCGAAGCGCTGAGCGGAACGGGCAAGAAAGCGATGAAGTCCTCCGGGGCATCCTACGCTGTCCCGCTGGCGAATGCGGAAACGATTTCCGCTGATATTCGCCGTGCACGCGAGCAGGGAGCGGCGGTGGTCGTCGTATCGCTGAACTGGGGAACATCCGGCACGTCGAAGCCGACGAATGCGCAGCGAAAACTGGCGCAGGCGATTGCCGATGCGGGCGCGGACGTCATTGTCGGCGCGGGGACGCGCGTCGTGCAGCCGGTGACATGGCTGACGCACAAGAATGCGGATGGTACGGCAGCGCAGACGCTGTGCGCGTGGTCGCTGGGCAGTCTGCTGAATGAGTCCCGGAAGGACGGAAACGTTGCTGGAATGTTGCTGCAATTGCAGATTTCGTGGGACGGGCAGAACATCAGCTTTGGGCAAGTCAGCTATACGCCGACGTACATTTGGCGGCAGAAGGTGGATGGCGCGTATCAGTATCGGGTAGTTGCGAGCGACCAGAGCGCACCGAGTGGTATGTCGGAGGAACAGCAGGGATATATGGCGAAGGCACTGCGGACGATTCAAAACGCGCTGGCGGATTCGCCGATAACGATTCGGATAAAGTAAGGGAAAATGCTCAATTTTGTCGCGCTGATGGCTGCGGCTGAATGGCATCGAGAGGAGGTTTTGGCTTTCTCCCGGTGCTTTTTTGTTGCAGGGGGCGGACACGCAAGGGAACAATGAAAACAGACGAATGTATGCGGTCACAACAAAAAGCACCGCCCTGCCCGACACACAACGCCGAGCAGGACGGTGCTTCATTTATCACACCATTACAGATTGTTTACGAGGTCGTACAGGTCGCGGCGGAAGTGCTTTTCCACCTTCAGCGCGTCCACGATGGGCATGTTGAAAACCTTGCCCTGCCGCACGCCGATGACCTGATTGGAAATGCCGTCGCGCAGCAGACGAACCGCGAGGTTGCCTGCCTCAAAGGCGAAGGCGCTGTCCTTGGCAACCGGCAGCGCGCCGCGCTGGGTGTAGCCGACAACCGTCGAACGCGCTTCCACCATGCCGCACATCCGCTTCATGATGGAGGCAAACCGCATGGCGCTCATGGGTTCGCCCTCGAAGCACTGCTTGCCGTGGCTGGTCAGGAAGCCGTACATGTCAAAGGGCGCCATGGATTCCCAGCAGCCCTCCGCCAGCACGATGGTCGAGCGGTAGTTGCCCTTGGCAATCTGCTTATTCAGGCGGGACGCCACTTCTTCCACGCTCCACGGCACTTCCGGCACAACCACGATTTCCGAGCCCGTGGCGCAGGCGGCTTTCAGGGCGATGTCACCGCAGTGGCGGCCCATGCACTCCACCACATGCGGGCGGTCGTGGGAGCGGCTGGTGGCGCGGATGGCGCGGATGGCTTCGGTGCAGACCTGCACAGCCGTCTCGTAGCCCAGCGTCATCTCGGTGTAGGCAAGGTCGTTGTCAATCGTGCCGGGGATGCCGATGCAGGGGATGCCCAGCTCGCACAGACGCATTGCGCCCTGGAGGAGCCGTCGCCGCCGATGACAACCAAGCCGTCGATTTCCATCGCCTTCAGCGTCTGCACGGCGATTTCGCGCCACTTGGGGTCTTTGAACTCCTCGCAGCGCGCGGTGCGCAGATAAGTGCCGGGCTGGTCGGCAATATCCAGCACGGTGTCCAGATACAGCTCCTGCAGGTCATCCTTGATGCTGGTGGACTTGCGCAGCAGACCGTTGTAGCCGTGCTTGATGCCAATCAGGGGCATACCATAAGCCGCAGCACTGCGGGCAATGGACATAACGGCTGCATTCATGCCCGGCGCGTCGCCGCCGGAAGTCAAGACGCCGATTTTTCTCATCATGGGAACATTCTACTCCTTTTCAGAAGGTTATGATGGCGGGCAAGCCCGGCGAATCCGGAAATTGCCCTGCGAAACGGTACGCGGAATGCGTGGCCGTATGCTTTCATCCTGCATTATACCACAATTGATAGGAAAAAGACAAGCCGTGCAAACGCTTACATCAAACGTTTTCGGACGAAATTTCACGAAAAGGCGACGAACCTTCCAGAAATAGGATTGGGAAATGTGCAACTGTCCTTGACAGACCGGATTGCCCGTGATATGATGAAAAAAACGCAGGAAAGGCGGCGAGCAGGCAGAATGGGCAGGGACGAGCGGCAGCTGCGTCGGATGCGCGGCGAAGCGCTGTCCCGATTGCTGCAGGGGCTGACGTACGGCGGCTGTCTGGTGATTTTCTACGCGCTGATGGCGATTCCGAACTGGCCGCTGCGGAATCTGTCGCGCACGAGCGCAACGACGCTGGTGACATGGGTCGCCATGGGCGCGGCGATGCTGGCGGTGTTCGGGCGCATGACGGTGCGGCGCGGGAAGCATCAGCAGCAGGCGGCAGGGCAGTGCATGGGCGTGCTCATCACGGACGCGGTGACGTATCTGCAATTGCAGATTATGAACGTCAACCCCAATAACCGCACGCACCTGACGCTCTTCGGGGCGGATTTCGCGTATCTGCTGATTGCCGCCGCGCTGCAGATGGCGCTCGTGCTGCTGGCAATGTCCTTCGGTGCGCGCGTGCTGCCGAAATTACAGAAACCCGCGCGGCTGCTGCTGATTACCGAGGCGGATGCGGACGAAATTCGGCAGAAGCTGGCGAAGGAGCGCACCTTCGGGCAGCTGAATGATGTTTGCAGCTGGCAAGCGGCGGAATTGCCCGCGTTTTTGGCGCAGAACGATGCAGTGCTCATTGCATCGGATGTGCCGGATGAAAACCGGATGGCGCTGATGAAGGCGTGCTATGCGTTGAAGCGGACGGTGCTGGTCAGCCCGCGCGTGCAGGAAATCATGCTGTCCAGTGCGAATCAGGTGATACTGGATGATGCGCCGCTGCTGGAAATGCGCGCGGACGGCATGACACTGGGGCAGAAAATCATCAAGCGCGGGACTGACATAGTGCTGTCGGCGCTGGCGCTGCTGGTGCTTAGCCCGCTGATGCTGCTGATTGCGCTCGCGATTCGCGTGGAGGACGGCGGAAACGTCATTTTCCGGCAGAAGCGGCTGACGGCGGACGGCAAGACCTTCACCATCTGCAAATTCCGCACGATGCGGCGGGGCAGCGGAGGCGCGTCCGCACGGGATGCGGATGACCGCGTGACGTATGTCGGGCGTTTCCTGCGCCGGTGGCGGCTGGATGAGCTGCCGCAGTTCTGGAACATTCTGCGCGGGGATATGTCGCTGGTCGGCCCGCGCCCGGAAATGCTGGAAAACATCACACGCTATAAGCGTGACCTGCCGGAATTCCAGTTCCGGGAACGCATGAAGGCGGGTTTGACCGGCTATGCGCAGATTGAAGGGCGCTACAATACCTCGCCGGAGGATAAACTCGCGCTCGACCTATTCTACATCGAGGGGTTCTCTCTCTGGACGGACATGAAGCTGCTTCTGCGGACAGTGACGGTTTTTTTCCGTCCTGACGCGACGCAGGGATTTCCGCCGGAGGATTCATCATTCATTCCCAATCACGACAAAACACAGGAGGAAGAGCAATGAAAACGACGCTTTTGATTATGGCAGCAGGACTGGGCAGCCGTTACGGCGGCAACAAGCAGATTGACCACATCGGCCCGCACGGCGAAATTCTGCTGGAGTATTCCATCTATGACGCAATGGCGGCGGGGTTTGATAAGGTGGTTTTCGTCATCAAGCGCAGCATGGCGGACACCTTCCGCGAGCTGATTGGCGACAAGATTGCCAAGAAGGTCGAGGTAGAATACGCCTATCAGGAATATGATTCCCTGCCGGACGGCTTTGTTCCGCCGGAAGGACGCACGAAGCCCTATGGCACGGTTCACGCCGTGCTGGTGGCGAAAGACCTGATTCACGAGCCGTTCGCCGTCATCAACGCCGACGACTACTACGGCAAGGACGCTTTCGCGACGATGGCGAAGAGTCTGAAGGAAATGCAGGGCAAGACGAACGTCGCGTCGATGGTGGCATACCGCTTGAAGAACACCGTGTCCGAGAACGGGCATGTGACCCGCGGCGTGTGCGCACGCGATGACAAGAATCATCTGGTGAAGGTGCAGGAGACGTACAAGATTAAGCCCTTCCCGGACGGCACGATTCGCGACGTGAACTTCCGCGAAGAGGGGGATATCCTCGATCCGGAAGCGCTGGTTTCGATGAACTTCTGGGGGCTGACCCCGTGGTTCTTTGGCGCCGCAGCGCGTGATTTCGCTGCCTTCCTCCGCGCCGATAACGGCGACCCGATGAAGAAGGAGTTCGTCCTGCCGACCGAAATTGACGCGCTGATGCGCTCCGACGGTCTGATGGTGGATGTGCTGAGCACGGACGCGGTGTGGTTCGGCGTGACGTACCGCGAGGACAAGCCGTATGTCATGGGCGAACTGAAGAAGCTGCATGACGCGGGGCAATATCCCGAATCCCTGTAATTTTACAGAAACGCGCCGTAAGCACTTGCCTACGGCGCGTTTTTGTCGTACAATAGGGATGGGGACAGTCTGTCCCTATCAGAAGGAAAGAGGAGAGCGATTCCCATGAAGATTTGCTGACCGGCGGTGCCGGATTTATCGCGACGCACACCTGTGTGGAACTGATGGCAGCGGGGCACGATGTGGTTGTTGTCGATAATTATGTGAATTCTCAGCCCGAAGCGCTGCGCCGCGTGGAGGAAATCGCGGGCCGCCCGGTGAAGGCGTACGAAGCCGATGTATGCGATCGCGCCGCAATGGACAAGATTTTCAGTGAGAACCGCTTTGATGCCGTGATTCACTTCGCGGGGCTCAAGGCCGTGGGCGAGTCTGTCCACAAGCCGCTGGAATACTACCGCAACAACCTTGACTCCACCCTGACGCTGTGCGAAACCATGCGCCGCCATGGCTGCAAGCGCATTGTGTTCTCGTCCTCTGCGACGGTCTACGGCGTGCCGGACGAAGTGCCGCTGCGGGAGGATATGTTCTGCAAGGGCTGCACGAACCCCTACGGCTGGACGAAGTACATGATTGAGAAAATCCTGCAGGGCATTGTAACCGCTGATCCGGAATGGTCGGTGGTGCTGCTCCGCTACTTTAACCCCATCGGCGCGCACGAATCCGGCCTGATCGGAGAAAACCCGAACGGCATTCCCAACAATCTGATGCCCTACATCACCAAGGTCGCCGCTGGACAGCTCGATCACCTGACCGTGTTCGGCAATGATTACAACACGCCGGACGGCACGGGTGTGCGCGATTACATCCACGTCGTCGATTTGGCGAAGGGCCATGTCGCCGCGTGTGACTATGCCGCGAAGCACAACGGCTGCGAAATTATCAACCTTGGTACGGGCGTGGGCTACTCGGTGCTGGATATTGTGAACACGTTCAGCCGCGTGAACCAGGTTCCCGTGCCATATGTGATTGGCCCGCGCCGCGACGGCGATGTGGATGCCTGCTATGCCGACCCGACGAAGGCGAAGGAGCTGCTCGGCTGGACGGCAACCAAGACACTGGAAGACATGTGCCGCGACTCGTGGCGCTGGCAGAAAGCGAACCCGAACGGCTATCAGGACAAATGAGCAATGGGGCGCGGCAGTTCCCGGAGACAGGGGACTTCGCGCCCTTTTGCGCGAATCGGTTCTGTGCCGATGGCTTATTCTACTTCCATGTGGAGCTGTTTCGCTGCGCAGGGGGAATCGCCTCCGCAGAGGCGAAATCCCCGCATAAACACGCGGGCATAGTATGAAAGCGCGCTCAACTCAATCGCGCGAAAGGGTCAAGGGACGAAGTCCCTTGCGGAGTCCAGAGGCAGAGCCTCTGGTAGGAGTGCAGAGGGCGAAGCCCTTTGCAAGGAGAGTGGTTATGAAAAGAAAGGTGTTCCTGTTTGGAGGAAGCGGCGGACGGATGCTCGAAGCGCTGCTGTTTATGGCGTTCGCGGGCATTACGCCGGAGGAAACGCTGGATTTGGTGCTGTGCGACCCTGATGGCGACGGGATGCACGGCGCTGTTCAGCTGCGTCAGGAATTGGCGGATTATCAGCGCATCTGGGCGTCCCGGACGTATATCGGCACGGAGAACCCTGCCTTCCAGACCGAAATCAACCTCCGCACATGGTGCGACCCGCTGCCCATGAACGCGAAAACGCTCGCGGACTGGACGCAGGACGAAAAGCAGGATGCCCTGCTCTGTCAGGCGCTTTTTCCGGCGGATACCGCGTCTCTTGACCTCAGGCAGGGCTTCCATGACCACCCCGAACTCGCGCGCGTGGCGTTCGCGGCGATGCTCAGCGAATGCGAAAACGACCCCGATGATGCCATGCGCCGCACGCTTGACGAGATTCAGTCTGCCTTGAATGCGGGCGAGGAAGTCCGCGTTGTGCTGGCTGGTTCGCTCTGCGGCGGCACGGGCGCGGCGGGCATTGAAAGTGTCGCCGCTCTCCTCCAAAATCGCTTCGGGCAGAACGACAACTTCCGCATGGGCGCGGTGCTGATGCTTCCTTGCGCCGACGGGGAATCGCCCGCGCGCGCACAGGCGGCGTTGGAGAGAATCAGCATAGAAAACGCCCTCCAAACTGTCTGCCTGATTGGACTTCCGCAGAGTGCGCAGTCCTCCGGCGGCAACGATTTGCCCCGCCTGACCGACTGGCTTGGCGCGTACTGCATGGATGTGCTGCTGCACCGCCCGACGTGGCTGACGGGTACGTTCACAGTGCAGACCGCAGACGGCGCGGCGAATTGGGCGCTGTTCGGCAAGGGGGATGAACGTTATCGCGTGGCGTTTGGTGGATTGCTCAAAGGCGCGCTGCTCTGGCAGCGAAAGATTCTCCCGACGCTGGAAAAACGGCTTGCGAAGGGCAATGCGCTCAAAAGCGGGTGGATTGGCTGGTATCCGCATTATTTCCGCGGCGCAGCGGAGAATATCGAGGATGTTCGCGCCGATGCACAGGCCATTGACCGCCTGACGCAGGTCGCGTTGCTGTATCTGGCGGGCATCATCCGTTCGCTGCCGCTGGATCTGCGCTATGCGTCCGTGCTGGAAACGGCGCGGGAGCAGGGCAGGGAACATTATGATATGCAGATTCGCCGCGCGGGGGAGCTGGCTGTTCTGCGCTACGACGCCGAGCAGAACGGAATGCAGGAGGACAACGACGTCCACCGCGAAAACGCCGACACGGACCCGGAAGCGGCGGCGGCGCTGGAACGCATTGCGCGGATGGCGGAGAGCATCCAGAACGAGGACAACGTGCAGAAAACGTTCAACCGGCAAATGGGCGGTCAGGCGGCAATGAAAATGGTGCTGGATGCGCTGGAAAAGGCGGAGAGCGAGAATGACCGTCTGATTCGCGACTACGCTGAGGCGATTCGCCGCATTGCGCAGGCGGAAGCTGTCGTCAAGCCGTCCGAGCGCTTCCGCATTGACGACGCGAAGACGAAACTCAAGCGCATGGAACGCCACAAGCAGATGGCGGCGGGCATGTGCGAGATGCTGCGCCACGACGCGCAGGAGATGCGCGATGGTCAGCTGCGGTTCGAGAAGCCGACGCTGATCTCCGCCGCGCCGGAGAACGGGCTGTTTTGCAGGAAGCGATGGATCGGCTGCTGCGCGGCGAAAAAGAAGGGCGGAAGGAACTCGCAGCGTGGTTCCCCGTTTTGGTTCAGGGCGGCAAAACGGCGGATTTGCGCAGGACGATGAAGCAGCTGGGGCGCGGGGCGAAGGAAAAGGATGCGCCCGCTGTGCAGCTGCTGCTTGTTGCCATGGAAACCGCCATGCAGGAGGAAAACGCATGAGCAAACTGCTTTTTCTGCCCGATCGAAACGGCAGGGAGAAGGAATCGGAGGGGGCAGGGCTTGTCCGGCTGAGCGCTGACACGTCGGAAATGGCGGCGCTGGCGAAACGGATGGTCATCCGGCAGGAAACGGGCGAAATCACCCCTGACGCGGCGTATCAGGGCGCAATGGCGCTGGCGCTGCTGCTGGACAGCTGGCAGGGGACAGATGTACGCCTTGCAGTGCGGACGATTGACGCGCAAAGGTCGCGCTTTGCATCGTGGGTGATGGCGGCGCGCCCGATGAATCAACGCAATCAGCCGATTCGCCTGCTGATGCTTGTCAAAGATCAGCAGGAAGCGCTGCTGGGGCTTGTGGACGAGGAAAACGGCTTGACGCTCGCAGCGCAGATGGGCGACATCTGGGACATGCTGCCGGAACGCGCAACGTGGGTGAACCGGGAGGATAAGTGCTTCCGCAGCCCGCTGCCGCTGCTGAACGAGGCGGATTGCGACCTGCTGCTCCGCCGCCTGCACCGGATGAATCTGCCGGGCGACCGCGCGAAGTCCTTCCGGGCAGCGTTGAATCAGCGGCTGACGCAGGAGCGCGAGATGCTCTCCCATAGCGAGGAAGAAACGCTGGCACGGCTGGCGATTCGCGCGCAGGCAGCGCTGGGCATGATGAAAGTGCCGGGCTTTGCGGTGCTGGAAGAAAATTCGCTGACGGACACGGAAAACTCGCTGATGCAGTGCTTCACGGCGGAAACGGTCGGGGTGAGCGAGGCGCTTAAACGTCAGCAGGTGCTTTTGTGGCACGGCAAGGCGTTCGGGCGCAGCAGCAAGGTACTGGGCTGGACGGACACAAACTGGCCGGACGAGGCGGAGACGCTGAATGGCGCGGAGCAGGAAATTGCTCTGATGGCGGACGGCTCGGTTTGGTGGAACAAGAAGCTGGCGGATGCGCTGAATGCGTACCTGCGTGAGCGGAGCGACAAGGCGCTGCTGCCCGCGGCGCGCGAATACCTGACGCTGGTAAAGGGGCAGGCGGAGCAGAATGCGCGGCAGGTGCAGGGCACGGTGACGCTGCAATTCCCGTGGCGGGCGGACAGCGGCGCGGTGCAGTCGCTCCTGCAGGAAGCCTTGGGCAACGGCTGGCAGGAAGCCGCGAAGCAGCCGTTTTCGCAGCGCCTGACGTGCCTGACCGGGGTGCAGCTCGGCGACCAGGCCTTGCGCACCTGCTGCATCCTCGAAAACGCGACGATGCTGCCGCCGCTGTCTATGGAAATGGCGAAAACGGTGGCGGAGAACCCGACCGCGCTGGCGCTGGACGCTTTCCGCTATCAGGTGGAGGAGGAAGGCAGCGTCACTGCGTCGTATCTGCTCAGGGCGCGGGGGGAAGTGCGGTTTGTGCGCACCTACGCGCCGGACGAGCAGCTGTACCTGGAAAACCCGCCGATGGTGGCGGTGTACCCGTGTGCGCCGATGGCGTTCTGGCATCAGTATCAGGTGCTGGTGAAGGGCGGCGACGCGAAGGTGTGCGCGCTGTCCGACGGGCAGTGGCAGGGCGTGGAAAATCGGGAAAACTGGACGGCGTTGCTGACGGCGCAGTACCCATCCTGCCTGACGCTGGAAAAGGACGGCGAGAGCCTCGGCGCGCTGCCGAATATCCTCGATAAAGAGCCGGACGCGGGCGGAAATCAGCCTGCGATTGCGTCCATTGACCTCGGTACGGCGGTCACAGCGGTGACGCTGACCATCGGCGGACGGGAGATTCCGGCGACGCACCGTCCGCTGCTGCGGATGCTGCTGACCTTATCCGACACGTCGATGGACGACATGATGACGAGCCTGACGATGGCGGCGAACCTCATCCCGACGGCGGTGGTGCTGACGGGCGCGGGCGATGTGCCGGGTCGGGACGGTTATGTGTACCGCCCGGCGGACATGGGCGCGCTGGCGGCGAAGGAGGAAAATCGTCTGCTGACCGGCTTCAAATGGCGCAGCGACGCGGCGGGCGTTCGGGCGCGGACACTGCTGATTCAGCAATTGATGATGGACACGGCGCTAAGTGCCGTCCTGCAAGGCGCGGGAAGCCTGTCGTGGCGCATTGCCATGGAGGATGACATGGGCGAAGGCGGACGACGCGCGGTGCTGGACGCGGCGGAAAGCGGCGCGGCGGCGGCGACGATTGCATCCGGGCTTGCGCCTGTCCCCGGCACGGAGCGCGTTTCGTGGACAACGGAGACGGCGGCGCTGGGCGCGTACCTGCGCGGCGAGGGCGGAATCCACGGCGGATGTGCGGCACTGGACATTGGCGCGGGCAGCATCCGCGCGGCAATCTACTTGCAGAACCGCACGACCCCGGAGCGCAGCGCGAACATCCCGTATGGCACGCAGCTGACGCTCTACGAGACGTACGCGAATCACCCGGAACGTATCGAATATGATTTTGGCGGCTGCTCAATGGGGAGCTTATCGCTGGCGAAAGATGCGCTGACGGCGGCGTTCTCCGTTGCGTCGGATACGCAGGCGCACGTCGGCAAAACGTGCATGATGCTGAACCAGTTGCTCACCGAAAACGCCGCGCCGCTGGCAATGCACCTGAACGCGCGCGCAAACGCCGGGCAGGTGACATTCTTACAGAGCGTAGCGGCGGAATATCTGGCAGGGGCGCTGTTCGCTGCGGGTCTGCTGACGGCGGACGTGCAGGCGGATTCGATGCAGAATCACTATCTGCCCGCGTCGCTGCCGGTAGCGCTGACGGGCGGAGGGGCGCTGCTTGTGAACCTGCTTCCATCTGGGATGGTGGGCAAGCTGAACCAGTTCGTATCCGTCGCAACGGGGCGGACGTATGCGGCGGGAAACATCCAAGTGCAGCTGATGCGCGAGGCCAAATGGGCGCTGAGCCGGGGGCTAAGTGCGCTGAAAACGCTGGAAATTCCGCCGGAAACGCTGGACTTGACGCGGCATCAGTCCTTCTCCGAGCAAATGCTGCACCTGATGCAGACGCTCTGCACAGTCTGTCCGGCGCACATGTGGCTGCTGCATCCCGGACTGTTTGACAGCATGGGGCGGATGACGCCCGCGGGCATTGACACAGTGCGGCGTGTTTCCGCGCGCACCTTCGGCGAGGATGACGATATGCCCGCGTCGGTGATGCAGTTCCTTCGGAGCTGCGGAGCAATACGTAACTGAACGAAGTACAATTG
>VOFJ01003384.1_pt1 | contig 22905 bp, 25 predicted proteins | sample 5384081 | NCBI WGS metagenome assembly VOFJ01 (sample SAMN12384729, study PRJNA508395) | human gut metagenome | isolation source: healthy gut I | host: Homo sapiens | reverse complement strand
GAGAATGTTTAGAGAGAAATTAAAAATATTTATCCTTCTTTTTTATTTGCTTTTTTCCACCTAACGGAAATAGATACCCCAACGAATCCATTAACAGAGTTAGAGTTCTTTCCTAAGAACATGTAGTCAGTTCCGACAAACAGAGTGACCCAATCTCAGACCCAAACCGAAAGATTTACCGGCTGACTGGATAGCTGAATAGCTAAGCGCTACATTGAACCAGATCGGACGGTAGTTTGCGGAGAATGTTAATTCTGTAAGAGCATCAGGCTGTACAAAACGAGTTGCTGACAATACATTCCATCGCTAATTTGCTGCTGTATTCTGCACCTAATACTAAGGTAGTAGAAGCAAGACGAGATTTTTCATGATTTATCAGCATCTACCTGTTAATATCATAGTCAATAATATCCCCCATTACTTCCTGCAATGATTATAATGCTTTTCGGAAACTTTCAGTTTTGCTGTATTTCTGTCATCGCATCCGTAATCTTCCCTAAGTCATTTGATGTCAAATTACCAACATTTATATCTTTTGTATAATCACTAACATTTATATTAATATCAGGGAGGAGTAGCATTAGCTATTTTAGTACTTACCCTTTTTCCCAAGAAATAAATCCCAAAATCTAAAATAGATGCTGATACTGTCAGGAGTATCTAATATTTGCAACAAGAGCACCTGAAATCAATACAAAACCGCAGCCAGCATGATTTCCTATTTTTTCCAGCATCAAAATCAATATCATCTATATATATTTTTATCCGGTTTCTTCACCATTTACTAATTACAAACCCTTAAAAAGAACTTTCTAATGTAGCCGATATTCCCAAACTGGCATGAAATTTTTATTAATTTCGTTCAACAATTCGCAGTAACATCAGTTCCCGGCTTATTATAATTAACACTAAATAAGCGAGGATATTTAGCATTTGTGCAAGACGTGCACATACTGGGAGATATCTGCAGACATCGTAACTTTATTAAACTTTAAATCCATGTTACCAATGCTAATAAGACCTTCCTGCCCACCACCAACACTCAAGCGACTATTTATTTGACGCGAAAGTCCCAAACCAACCTCGGTATGAGCTTGTATTCATCTTTTGACCACTCAAATTATAATTACTCGTCCGCCAGTTTTTCTTCAAAGCCTTCACCATCCATCTGATTCAAGAAAGTAAATAAGTTCTTAGTAACATTCACTGATATCTGTACGAACCGATATTAAATGACCAAAAGTTCTTACCTTTATACCATCCTGCAGAAAGAATTTCTGTACTGAAGTTTACATTCAGCCTTATTTTTATCTTTCAGACGATTCATAAAAATCAGTGCTTTTATAAAATCGTCGCGCTCATCATCAATAATATCGATGATATCCTGATAACTCCATGAAGTAGAACCGGTTGCATTAACTGCACCAATTACCGGAAGGTTGAAATAACCTTTCGTCGATTGTTAAAGCCGGATTTAGTTGTTGACGATAATGAGTACCTTCCATGAAATATGAAGTACGTAAAAACTGCGCATTTGCAGAAGAGTGCAAACCAACATCACTTTAATACCCCAATAATTTTAGGAGACCACAATAGTTTTGTTCGTTGCCATGATTTTTAAACTTTTTAATTCTTATTATTGTTTGCAAAGATATAGCATTTCAATAACAAATAAAAAGCACTAGCAACACTTTTTAGCTCAAACAAGAACAATCTTAGGGTTATCCCGGTAACAAAAATCGTGCTTATTCTGGCAAAAAAATGTAGAAATTATGTGCAATGAAACCAAGTGGACTTTTGAAGTTCAAAGTCGCCTGTCCGTCTCCTAATAGATTGAACGTCATTCGATGGTAAGGGGAGTGGTTCCATCGTTCGGCAATGGCGGTGCGATGTTTTTTAGTTGGGTAGCCTTATTGTGATCCCAGCAATAAGGAAACTCTTCGTGGAGACGGTTCAGCATAATCGTCCCCTGTATGCTCCCGCTTAAAATAGAAGCCGCAGCTATTGAAAGAGGCTTCCCGTCGCCTTTCACTACCGTGTTATGGGGATGTCGTGGGATATTTAGCGAAACGGTTTCCGCCCGTGATTAAATGCTGTGGGCGGGTAGTCAGTTGATCCACTGCACGATGCATAGCTAGGAAAGCAAGCCCGCAGGATATTTATTTCATCAATTTCTTCCGGTGCACGACGCCAACTGCCCAGGCTATCGCTTCCTTCTCATTACTCACGTAGTGCATAACGTTGCTTTTCCGACAGTTGCTTGGAAACTCATTCAACAGTTCATTCTTAAAATCTTTCGAAGAATAACGCAGCAGCGTATACTGCTCCCCGCCAAACATCCACGACCGCACTCATCATCCCATCCGGGCTTCAATCAGATTCTCGTTTTAAATAAGGTAATAACATATTTATCGCTTCTATTTTGACACAAAAGGTAATTCAAATTAAAAGGAGACTTGTTTTTGCCTCCTTTTTTCTTACTTCTTTCCCTGCTTTTTAGAAACTAAACCTCAGGCAAGTCCTCCACACAGCTTCAATGCTACCATTAGCTTTATTAAGATATTCAAGGCTCAGCCCGATGTATCTTTTAAAACGGATCGCCCACGGTATCTCCTACTACGGTTGCTTTATGAACTTCACCGCCTCTCAAAGTTTCCCTTCTTCTACATATTTCTTTGCATTATCCCATGCACACACCGGCATTAGCCATAAAAGATAGCCAGTACAAAAACCACTACTCAAGCCACCAATCAGCAAACCGAGCACACCGGGAACACCGAAAAATAAGACCTGTAAGGATAGGGGCAATAATAGCGATTAAGGGAAGGCACAACCATTTCACGTTGCGCACCTTTTTGTTGATATTGCAACACAATGTTGTAATCCGGCTCCGCTTCCTCCTGTCAAAATACCCTTTATTTCACGGAATTGGCGACGTACTTCATCTACCATGTGCCCTGTTGTCCTACGGCATTCATTGTCAATCCACAGAACAGGAAAGCCATCATGGAACAGAACATACCCGAAAGAACTTTCGGATTCATCAGATGTACTTCATAATAATCCATAAAGTCAAAAAGTTGCATTCTCGCCACACACTGATGGAGCTACTCATCCGCAAAAGGTCAGATCTACATTACCAAGCCGTGTAAACCGATTCAGATTTCTTCAATATAAGAAGCCAGCAAAAGCCAAGCTCGTCAACGAAAGCGGAAACCGATTGCAAACCTTTTCCGGTGGCAGCAGTCGTAATTCCCATGAATGAGCGCATCGGTAATGTTTGCGGACTTCGGCACCTGCCGGACATTTCGCGTTACCTCCTGCATTATCCGCAATCGGGCCGTAAGCATCCGTTGCCAGAGTGATACCTAAAGTAGAAAGCATGCCGACAGCCGCAATACCGATTCCATACAATCCCATACCAACATTGGCAAAATCGCCGCGAAGCCAACAGATAGGAAGCGCTAATGATACCGACAACTACCGCGATCACAGTGAATACGTAGAAAGCATCCCCAAATGATACCAGAGATAATTACGGTGGCAGTCCGGTCTTACCGCTTTCACTTCAGTTTCGGGTAGGGCGATAGGATTGGAAGTATAATATTCCGTAGAACGTCCGGATGATAATACCTACCAATAGTCCGGACTACTACGGCACAAGAAATCCAAATCCAGTTATCAAGTTGCAGGAGCCACAGAATAAAAATGTAGCAGCAACAATTAATTGGAACTAAGATTCGTGCCGAAAGCCAACGAACCGAGCAGGTCCTTCATAGTCACTTCTCCCTTGGTACGGACAGCAAATATACCTATAATAGAAAGGATAATACCAACAGCCGCGATCAGCATCCGGGGCGATCACTGCTTTGAATTGCATCACTGTATCTGCCGAATGGATAAAAAGCAGCAGCACCCTAGAGCGGCTGTTGCCAGAATCGTGATCCGAACAGTAAGATAGCCTGTATAAACCGGTTCTATACGGCTCAATGTCAGCTCACATTATCGCCCACACATTCTGGCAGCAATAGTGGCAGGATTACGAGGGTCATCTTCCGGGATTCCGGCTTCTGCCTTTGCCTACCAACGCCCGACATCGGCTGCCTTTACAGATACCACCGTCATTATCGGGCAAGTATTGGTAGCCTCCCATACCAAATGTCAGCATGGTGGTAGTGATTACACAGAAAGCTTATGAGTAGGTGTCAGTGCATCAGCAGGAATCACTGCATTCAGCAACAGATACCAAAAGAAATATCGAGCAGTCCTTTACTAACTACCACCAGTCCCATCACCGCACCACTTCGGAAAGCAATTTTAACCCTGCATTCAGAGAAGTACGGGCAGCATTAGCGGTACGAGCGGACGCGTATGTCGCCGTCTTCATTCCCAGAAACCCGGAAAGTCCGGAGAAAGAATCCACCTGTAAGGAAAGCAATGGGAACCCAGGCATTCTGTACATGAAAGCCATAAGCCATAATTGAAAACAAAATAACCAGCCCCCCCAAGAATACCCAACCTACTATTTTTTGTATTGTTGTTTTAGATAAGACATAGCTCCTTTGCGTACAGCAGCTATTTTTTATCATTTGGGGTGTACCTTCACTCTCTTTTCATCATTTGCTTATGAAAGTAATAAGCAAAAGCAGAGGGGCTAACACGGAAGCGACTGGAACGAGCCAGAAAAAGAATGTTGTCCATAGGGTCAATTTTTTTAAAGGATTACGGAGGCTAAAAGTATGGAAATCAATCGAAATAAGCAAGAAGTAAAAAGAAAGAATTTACAGGGGATTGAATCATTCTATTTTTTTTATACGTCTCTTTGGACAAATGAGCAGATGGTAGTTATTTTTTGACATAAGAACAAAAGAACATAAAGGCTGCGCTTTGAAAGGATTATTTCTGTTGCTTGATTGAACGGCTATTCTATTTTTTTGTTCTTATGTTCTTCTGTCTGAATTAAATTCCATTTAACCAGAAATTGCCTGGTTTGGGACCAAAGTACCACTAATGATTTTATTAGTTATTTTAAGCAACACGTTTACCTATTAATGGTTTTTTTCATTGCCCAACAAATTTTCGTTTGACTATAGTCAAGCGATAGTTCAACTTTATATGTCAAGCGTTCGTTCAACTATAGTCAAACGAAAACTCCTTGAGCAATTGAAAAAAATAATATAAGCAAAGAAATAAAAATTGCATACTGACAGCGGCCCCGAGTTATTGCCAACAATGGCATGTTGGGAGTTATTTCCGTAGCAAAGAAATGAACTAATTTCAGTTCAAATTCAAAACAAAGAGATAACGAATAATAGTCAATAACTTTCAGCAACTATCGCGATTTCTCTACTTATTCTGCTGGGCAAACTCCGTAGAAGTAACTCAAACTGTTTCTGAAATACTTTGGCGAGTAAGAAGGTGAGCTGAAATTCTACCTGTCACAAATTTCATTGGTGCGCAGTTCTTCCCTCACTGCAACAATTCGCAGCATGTTTAGCGGATGATACGAGGATAAGGCGAGTGAGAAAAGATCTGTCAATGCCAACTGGAATGATCGTAAAGATCCCGCAGATGCGTCGAACTCAATCAAGCTACAAGCATCACGAACGACTTACGCCTCTGGCTTGGTTTCCGCTATTTCCGGCAAGACACGCCAATCTTCAGGAAACTCTACTTCCAACGGTCGCTGAAGCAGTTCGGTCAACTGGAACGTAAGCAAACATCTGTCTCTAGGTTTGCACAGTCATCAACTTCCTGAATCAGAAGAGGAGCCAGAAGCCGGAACCACAACGGTTTCGGAACTGATTACAGCGCCAGCACGCCGGAAGTATATGGTGAAATTATTTGCCCATTCTGCAAAATTTAGCGCAAGCATCAAATTCTAGTTCATACACCAAGCAATTATAATTATCTTTGTGGCATTGTAATACTTACAAAACTAACTAATACCTAATTAATTATTAAAAAACCATGAAGAAACTTTTTCTATTGTGCCCCGCATTGTTTACCCTGGCTTTTAAGTGAATGCCCCGAAAGAACGTTATCGCCTTTGGACAGCTTCCCAGACTTGTTCTCAAGTAGCTCCAACAGTTTTTGTGAGGCTTATCTGGGCGATGAGATTACTAGGAACGAGAAAGACATCAACAACGCACCTCCCTACGTATCCACCCGTGGATGGGAAGTATATCCAGGCTCAGCGAACCGGCTGTGGCAATCACACTGTGGTAGGCAACGATTCTCGTTATGTATCTTCCGAGCAAAAAGCAGTGGCAGGCGGCACGGAGACAGTCATTCAGGCCGAGAGACGATCGGTGCCGGTGGAAGTCACGCTGCATTACATCGCTTATCCAGCGGCATCATGAACGTAGGTGAAATCAAACATGCTGGCTGTGCCATCTGGCGTTACGCTTCGACCATGCTTTATTTCTCTCGAGAGCGAGTATTATCTGACTGAATTCAGCAGCGACTGGGCTGAAGCACAAATGAGCGCCGCAACCTCTATTGTTCGGCAAAGGGTGATCGACACCAAACTGGGAAGCCACATACCATGCCATACCCACCCGTTCTTCGAACTTGGTTTAGCAACCGGCACCAGGAAACACAAGGACGTACCATGGCCAAGGGACGATCGGATTGGACAGGCAGCTTCCAGTTTACCTTTGAAGTGGACAACGTAGGCAATCTCCCGCGTCATCCGCCATCAACCCGTATGCATCTGATTATGAACTAAAAGGCGAACGAAGTATTTACCACTCCCGAATTCATCTTTACTTTCAGCAACAACGGCAATTTTGGTGAAGCCGGCAACCTCCACGCATGGGCACGCAACCACCAACTGAAAGACGGACCAAGCGACCGTGCATGACTTTATTGAATAACTGAAAATACGTACTTTAGGTCGATGAGAAACTGCTTGCCGAACTGATGAAAGAAGCCAAACATCTGGGGGGGTAGATATGTTCTTATTTGGATGATGGCTGGTTCGGCAACAAGCATCCATACAACAACGACAATGCCGGACTGGGGAGCTGGGAAGTGATGAAATCAAACTGCCGGGCGGTATTCCCGCACTCGTGAAGTCTGCCAAAGCCGGGTGAAATTCGGTATCTGGGATCGAACCGGAAGTAAACCCCAAAGTGAATTGTTCGAAGAAGCATCCTGACCCAGGCTATCACACTGCCCAATCACGCGAAACATACTATTACCGTAACCAACTGGTGCTCGATCTTAGCAATCCGAAAGTACAGGATTTTTTGTATTTAGCGTAGTGGATAACATCCTGACAGCGAACCCGGAAGGTGGCTTTCTTTAAATGGGACTGCAACTCCCATCACAAATATTTATTCTCCCTATTTGAAGAATAAACAAAAGGACAACTTTATATCGACCATGTACGTGGTATATATAATGTATTGGAACGTATCAAAAGACAAATATCCAACTTGTACCGATGATGCTTTGCTCAGCGGTGGCGCCGTTGCGACTACGAAGCATTGAAATACTTTACACAGGGTGCGGTATGATACAGACCCGATAGAGGCGCCTGTTTATCCAATGGGGATTCTCACAAATCTTCCCTTCCAAAAGCGATGTCTGCACGTGACTGGCTGGAACAAGAGGCAAGCGTGAAATTCCCGTACCGATGTAGCCAGTAATATTGCAAACTGGGCTTCGACCTCGGACTGAAAGAGTTGAATGCGGACGAACGACTTACTGCCAGAATCAGTTGCCAGCTGGACACGTCTGAAGAAAGTGATTCTGGATGGTGACCAGTACAGACTGGTTTTCTCCATACGATGGTAATCACATGTCTGTCATGTACGCCGCACCGGATAAAACAAAGCAGTGCTTTATACCTACGACTCACCACGTTTCGGTGGCGCTCCCGTTGCAACTTCAGGACTGGATGCGAAGAAATGTATAAGGTGAAAGAAATCAACCTGATGCCGGAATTCTAAATCGAATCTGGCTGCCAATGAGAAAACTTATTCAGGAGATTATCTGATGAAAGTGGGAATCAATGCTTTCACAAGCAAAATCAAAAGGCCAGCCGCGTAATTGGCGACTGCTGAATAAAAAGGAAGGAAATAATCATTTGATAAAAAAGAGTTCGCTGTTAGCGTTTCCCCTTTCTTTTTACATACAATAATATTCAATTCATCTTCAATCACACCGCAAAAATTGTTTCAATAAGTTTACAACTATTCTATTGAGACGGAGGAAGTCTCTAAAAGTTGCGCTACACCGTAACTTTTACGATATAGCTGCATTAATGTGTTAAAGAGAGAATTTATAAGCGCGGTCTCACGACCAACTTAATATACCTAAAATGATTTTTTATTCTTTCTTATTAGACGCAGGAAACTTCAAATCACTGCACTTCAAAGAGACTTTTTAGTTAAAGAATAAAAAAAATCGCTATTCTTGCAGGAATAGCGATTAATATCTTTTAGAACATCTGGCTGACGCGTTCGATCCCAGCCACTAATGCGTCCACTTCCGATCGTGTATTGTACATGGCAAATGATGCACGTACCGTACCTTCGATTCCGAGCCGTTGCATCAACGGTTGCGCACAATGGTGCCCCGTGCGGACAGCGATACCTAAACGGTCTAACAATGTTCCCAAATCGAAATGATGAATATCTCCCACCAGAAATGAAATCACCGCTCCCCGATCTGCCGCCTCACCGAAAATACGCATATTGGGTATTTCCTTCAATCGCTTCAGCGCATACATTGTCAGCTCGTGTTCATGAGCAGCGATTTGGTCGAGTCCGATGCCATTAACATAGTCAAGGGCTTTTGCCAGTCCGGTAGTACCGATGTAGTCCGGCGTACCGGCTTCAAACTTGAAAGGCAGTTCGTTGAAGGTAGTCTTTTCAAAAAGAGACGTGCTGAATCATTTCTCCTCCTCCTTGATAAGGGGGGCATACGGTCCAGCCATTCTTCCTTTCCATAAAGCACACCGACACCTGTCGGGCCGTAAACCTTATGTGCGGAGAACACCAGGAAATCGGCATCCAAGTCTTGCACATCCACCTTCATGTGGGGGATAGACTGTGCAGCATCCACTAGAAAAGGTACTCCATGCGCATGAGCCGTCGCAATCATTTCCTTGACAGGATTTACGGTTCCCAATACGTTCGACACCTGAACTACACTGACTATCTTTGTACGCTCGGTGAATAACTTTTCATATTCATCCAGCAACAGTTCGCCCTTGTCATTCATCGGAATGACCTTGATGGCAATTCCTTTGCGGGCAGCCAGAAGTTGCCAGGGAACGATATTACTGTGATGCTCCATCACCGAAAGGATCACTTCATCGCCTTCCTGCATAAACTCATCTCCAAAACTGGAAACAAGCAAATTGATACTTTCAGTCGTACCCCGTGTAAAGACGACCTCATTCGTGCTGCCGGCATTGATAAACTGCCTTACCGTCTCGCGGGAGGCTTCATGCAGTTCCGTTGCCTGCTGGGAAAGGTAATGTACTCCACGATGCACATTCGCATTCACAGAGTAATACTCATCTACCAGCGCATCCACCACCAGACGAGGTTTCTGAGTGGTCGCACCGTTATCGAAATAAACCAATGGTTTACCATACACCGTACGGCTCAATATCGGAAAGTCTTCACGTATCTTTTGAATATCCATTTTACTTATTCATCATTTACATATTGCACATCCCTGGCACTTGTTCAGTTCGCCACGGAAGCGTTTTTCTACCAACAGGTGCAGACGGTCTTTCAGTGCATCCAGACGAATCGTATCGATGACTTCATTGACGAATGCAAACATCAGAAGCAAGCGTGCTTCTTTCTCCGCTATTCCGCGTGCACGCATATAGAACAAAGCATTCTCGTCCAACTGCCCCACAGTTGCCCCGTGAGAGCATTTCACATCGTCCGCATAGATTTCAAGCTGCGGCTGCGTGTACATACGCGCATCGCGTGTGGCACAGAGGTTGCGGTTGGTCTGTTGAGAATTTGTATGCTGGGCATCAGGACGTACCAATACCAGTCCGGCAAAAGCACCGGTCGACTGGTCATCAAGCACGTACTTGAATAATTCATTACTGGTACAATTCGGTACTGCATGATCAATGGAGGTGTTATTGTCCACATGCTGGTTTTTATCAGCGATTGCCATACCGCAAAGATTAATCTCAGCCCCTTCGCCGGCTAGCAGAACTTCCGTTGTATTACGGGTAGTTCCGTTGTGCAGCGTCATGCCATTCAGCAAAACATTGCTGTTTGCTTCCTGCTTCACGTACAGGTTACTGATACGAACCGTACTTGTATGTGTTTCTTCGAGCTCATACATATCGAATACCGCATTCTCTCCAGCAAATACTTCGATCACCTGCGTTGCAAGGAAGTTCACATTATCCATCGCATGATCACAGATCAACAGGCGTGCCTGCGCTCCATCTTCCAGGATGATCAGCACGCGACGGTTCACCATGAAGTTAACATCTGCACGAAGGATATTCACCAGCTGGATGGGCTTCTCTACGATTACGTTCTTCGGAACATAGAAGATGGCTCCATCCTGTGCAAAAGTCGTATTGAAAGCTGTTACGCCATCCTTGGAGGTATCAGCCAGCTTGCCGTAGTACTTCTTCACCAGTTCGGGATGTTCCGCAGCGACTTCTTTGAGGCTGCCGAAGATGACTCCTTCCGGCAAATGAGTTTTAGGAAGCGCTTTATTATAAAAAGCGTCGTTTACCACAAAATACAAGGCTGTGCTCATATTCGGGACATCACACTTAAACACTTCGTACGGGTTGACCGGAATCTGAAGGCGGTTAAGGTTCAGACCGTAATCGGGCTCGAAATACTTGCTTATATCCGTGTATTTATACTTCTCCATCTTACGGGTCGGGAATCCGAGACGCTCAAAATCGGCAAAAGCAGCCGCACGGGGTGCATTCAGCACTTCCGCACTATGCTTGCAGATCATGGCTTCCGTCTGAGAGAAAGAGATCTATGTATTGTTGTTCTACATTCATCGTTATTCTCCTACTTCTTTCTTAATCCAATCGTATCCCTTTTCTTCCAGTTCCAAGGCTAGTTCCGGTCCGGCGGTTTTCACAATACGACCTTTATAGAGTACGTGCACTATATCCGGTTTGATATAATCGAGCAGACGCTGATAGTGAGTGATGACGATCGTACTTGTTTCGGGAGTCTTGAGCTTATTCACGCCTTCCGCTACAATACGAAGGGCATCAATATCCAAACCGGAATCTGTCTCGTCAAGAATGCTCAGACGCGGTTCCAGCATTGCCATCTGGAAGATCTCGTTACGCTTCTTCTCACCACCGGAGAAACCTTCATTCACCGAACGGTTAGCAAGTTTATTGTCCAGTTCGACTACGGCACGCTTCTCACGCATCAGTTTCAGAAATTCGCTGGCAGTCAACGCAGGCAGACCTTTATACTTGCGTTGTTCGTTTACAGCGGCACGCATGAAGTTCACCATGCTTACACCTGGTATTTCTACCGGATACTGGAAACTAAGAAAATACCTTCATGACTACGGTCTTCCGGACTCAACTCCAGCAGGTTCTTTCCATAAAACGTGACCGAACCTTTTGTTACCTCAAAAGCCGGATTTCCCACCAATACGGAAGAAAGCGTACTTTTCCGGAACCATTCGGCCCCATAATAGCGTGCACCTCTCCGGGATTCACCGTCAGGTTAATACCCTTTAATATCTCTTTGCCATTAATGCTGGCATGCAGGTCTTTTATTTCTAACATGATTATATGTACTATTTTTTTTACTAATTTACTATTAAAAACCTATACTACCGACAATTTACCACCTAAGCGCGCAGCCAAATAGTAAATCATAAATTGAACTTTCACCCCACGTTTCCAATGAGATAGTAAGCAACTTCTGTGCTTCTCTACCGCAAATTCCATCGGAAGTTTATTCAATACTTCCTTTGCATATCCGTTCACAATAAGTCCGATAGCATCTTCTGTCGGAATACCGCGCTGGTTGCAATAGAATATCTGGTCTTCACTGATCTTGCTCGTTGTGGCTTCATGTTCCACCACTGCCGTTTCATTGTGAATATCCATATAAGGGAAAGTATGCGCACCGCATTTATCTCCCAGCAACAGAGAGTCACACTGGCTATAATTACGGGCATTATCCGCTTTCTCGCCAACGTACCAACCCACGATAGGAGTTCTCACTATGTCCGGCGGAGATACCTTTTGAACAATCGTACTGCGGGTGTTCTTGTCCCAAATGAATCATTTTTCGTTCCGGTATCAGCCTGCTGATAGTTGTTCGTTACAGCTACGGAATAGAAGTCAGCGGTCGAGTTATCGCCTGTCAGAATACAGGAAGGGTATTTCCAAGTGATTGCCGAACCAGTTTCCACTTGTGTCCAGGATAATTTTACTATCCACTCCCTTTGCAGTCCGCGTTTAGTCACAAAGTTGTATACACCGCCCTTACCTTCCGCATCGCCCGGATACCAGTTCTGAACAGTACTATATTTTTACCTCTGCACGGTCGTGCACGATTATCTCAACGATAGCGGCATGCAACTGATTTTCATCCCGCATCGGCGCCGTACATCCTTCCAGATAAGAAACGTATGAATCGTCGTCTGCCACAATCAGCGTACGTTCAAACTGCCCCGTGTTACGGGCATTGATACGGAAATAAGTGGAAAGCTCCATCGGACAACGTACTCCTTTCGAATATACACGAAAGAGCCGTCAGAAAAGACAGCGGAGTTCAACGCCGCAAAGAAATTATCCCGATAACCTACCACCGAGCCCATATATTTCTTCACCAAATCGGGATGTTCCCGCACGGCTTCACTGAACGAGCAGAAGATAATCCCTTTTCTCCATCAGCGTTTCCCTTGAAAGTTGTCTTTACGGAAACGGAGTCCATAACGGCATCCACCGCCATTCCGCTAAGAGCCATCTGCTCCTCCAAAGGAATACCCAGTTTATTAAACGTCTTTATCAATTCAGGATCGACTTCCTCCATGCTCTTCGGTCCTTCTTTCTTCTTCGTCGGATCGGCATAATAAGAAATCGCCTGATAGTCAATTTCAGGGATACGGAGATGTGCCCAAGTCGGCATCTCCAGCGTCAGCCAGTGGCGGTACGCTTTCAGGCGAAACTCCAGCAACCACTCCCGGTTCGTCTTTTTTTCGATGAAATCAGACGAATGACATCTTCATTAAGTCCACGCTCAATGATGTCTGTATGCACCTCTGTGGTGAAGCCGTATTTATATTTCTCCTCCGCAAATTTCCGGACAAACTCATTATCAGTCTTCTTTTCGAGTTCGTCTTTCTGATTGGGTTTCATTTTATTGGGTTCTTCTTGTTGCATCTTTTATTCTCTAATATATATTGTTGCGTCATATTCTTCGCAGCAGGGAAAAAAGATCCCCGCAAACGTTTCCATCGGATAATATAACAAAGATTCTTCCTTTTTTGTTGCACTAATTAACTTATTATCGCTGTCCACAAACTCTATCGCACCGATCACTACACTCGTTAACAACAGAAACTTAAGTGCTCCCAGCCCACTCCCTAACCAGCGGTTCAGCCAGTTCAGCGAAATTGCCTGCATTGCTTTTGTCAATAACGAAGCTATCAGTACAAAAATCAACGGCACGGCAATCCAAATCATGATAAAAGCCAACACCTGCGCAACTGTCATCGAATCCGTCACTGTCGGGCAAAGTTTCTCCGCCAAAGAGGCATACAAAGCTTTCGCCGCCAGCAGCCCGACTATTAACCCCAAAATAGAAGCCAACTGGCGGATAAAGCCTTTACAAAGCCTACCACCGCTCCGGCGCCTATTACAATAAGGATAATGATATCAATCGTTGCCACGTTGTGATTTATGATTTGTGATTTATGATTTATGTTCCTGTGATTTATGATCGATGATTTATATTTCTGTCAGGTGATAAAACAATAAAGTGGTAAGGTGGTGTCCCATATAAAATAGTACCACATTACCACCCATCTATTGTTGCAACCATTACTTCGCGAATGGCCTTTATACCCTTATAATTCATAAATCATAACTCATAAATCATAAAGTCTGTTTCACTTCTATTTCTTCGAATGTCTCGATCATATCGCCCACCTTCATGTCATTGCAATTCACCAGACTGATACCACACTCGAAGTTTGTACCCACTTCCTTCACATCGTCCTTGAAGCGTTTCAAAGCGTTGATGTTTCCGGTAAAGATAACGATACCATCGCGAATCAAACGAGCCTTGTCGCTGCGTTTCACCTTTCCGGTCTTCACCATTGCACCGGCTACCAAACCCACCTTCGTGATGTTGAATACTTCGCGGATTTCGATAGTTGCCGTGATTTGTTCCTTCAGTTCCGGAGCCAACATACCTTCCATAGCAGCCTTCACCTCTTCGATTGCATCGTAGATGACAGAGTACTTACGGATGTCGACACCTTCCTGTTCAGCCATCTTAGCGGCAGCACCCGAAGGACGTACCTGGAATCCGACGATAATCGCATCCGAACCGGCAGCCAGAGAAACATCCGACTCGGAAATTGCTCCCACACCCTTATGGATGACATTTACCTGAATTTGTTCCGTAGACAACTTGATTAACGAGTCGCTCAATGCCTCAACAGAACCGTCCACGTCACCCTTAACGATGATGTTCAATTCCTGGAAGTTACCCAAAGCAATACGACGGCCCAACTCATCCAACGTAAGGATCTTCTGCGTACGCAAGCCCTGTTCACGAGCCAACTGTTCACGTTTGTTGGTGATTTCACGAGCTTCCTGATCGCTTTCAACAACATGGAATGTATCACCTGCGGCAGGTGCACCGTTCAATCCCAAATACCAAAGCCGGTTCGGAAGGTCCTGCTTCTTGATGCGCGTTGGTTACGTTCGTTGAACATAGCCTTCACACGTCCGTAGCTGGTTCCTGCCAGTACGATGTCTCCCACTTTCAGAGTACCGTTAGATACCAATACAGTAGCTACATATCCACGTCCCTTATCCAGTGAAGATTCGATGATGGAACCCGTAGCATTACGGTCCGGATTTGCTTTCAGGTCGAGCATTTCTGCTTCGAGCAATACTTTTCCAGCAAATCTTCCACACCCATACCTTTCTTGGCAGAGATATCTTGTGACTGATATTTACCACCCCATTCTTCAACAAGGTAATTCATTGCGGCCAGTTCTTCTTTAATTTTATCCGGATTCGCAGTCGGTTTATCTACCTTATTAATTGCAAATACAATAGGTACACCGGCAGCCATCGCGTGATTGATTGCTTCCTTTGTTTGCGGCATCACGTTATCATCGGCAGCCACAATAATGATAGCAATATCCGTTACTTTCGCACCACGTGCACGCATAGCGGTAAACGCTTCGTGACCCGGAGTATCGAGGAACGTGATACGGCGACCGTCTTCCAGTTGCACGTTATATGCACCGATATGTTGTGTAATACCTCCGGATTCACCGGCAATTACGTTCGCCTTACGGATATAGTCGAGCAAAGAGGTCTTACCATGGTCAACGTGTCCCATCACTGTAACAATCGGAGCACGTGGTTGCAAATCTTCCGGAGCATCTTCCTCTTCCACAATAGCCTGAGCAACTTCCGCACTTACATATTCGGTCTTGAATCCGAATTCTTCAGCCACCAGATTGATTGTTTCAGCATCCAGACGTTGGTTGATGGAAACCATGATACCGATACTCATACAAGTGGCGATTACCTGATTGACAGATACATCCATCATCGTTGCCAGTTCGTTAGCCGTAACGGACTCGGTCAACTTCAATACCTTGCTGTCTGCCATTTCCTGATCTTCCAATTCCTGCATACGGTTGGAAGCCATCTCACGCGTTTCTCTTTACGATATTTGGAAGTCTTGTTCTTTACCTTTGGTTGTCAGACGAGCAAAGTCTCTTTTACCTGCTTTGCTACATCTTCCTCGCTTACCTCCTGTTTGATAACCGGTTTCTTGAAACGATCCTTTATTATTGTTTTTTTCGGTTATTATTGCCACCACCTTGCCACCATTGTTACCGCCTTTGCCTTGCACATTCGGTCTCAGGCAGCAAAGCCCGAAGTAACGTTGTTCACGTCCACCTTCTCTTTGTTGATACGGTTCCGTTTTTTCTTGTTTTCCGGCTGCGTCAACATTATCTTTCACTCCACCCTTCTGCAGTTTTCGAGTCATCCTTGCGAATCTCTTTGATGATGGCTTCCTTCATCAGTTTCTTCTGATCCTGACGGATTTTCTCTTTCTCTTCACGTTCACGGCGTTTCTCTTCCCTTCGATTTTTTCTTAGGACGGGTAGACTGGTTCAATGCAGCCAAGTCAATCCTGACCGATTACATTGATTTTTCGCACCCAAATTCCGGTTGACGGATTTTGAATATCTCTTCTTCTTTAGAAGTTTCTTTCTCTACTTACCGTTGCCTCCGGGGCTACTTCCGCCGATTCTGATTTCTACCTTTTTTTCCATTTTATGTTCTTCCCGCCTTCACAGGTGCAGTTTCTACCTTCGGCTCTTCTTTTTCACTTCTTCCACTACTTTTTCAACTTCTGCCGGTTTTTGCTTTTCCACTATAGGTTCCGGCTCTTTCACCGGTTCCGGTTTACAGCAGGTTGCTTCACCGGCTCTGTCTTTTGACCGGTTCAACTTGTTTAGCAACAGGTTTCACGCCTTCTTCCAGGTTCTTCTCTTCTACCTTCACCTCAGGTTCCTTCCTTCACTTCCGGTTGAGCTACTGGACGTTCTTCAACAGGTTTCTTTTTCTGTTCCGGCTCTTTCTCAACTTTTCAGGTTTACCATTCAGTTTATCAAATCAATTTTTTTTCCGACAGGTTTAAACTTCGGACGTGCATCCTCCAGGTACGACTGTCTTAATCACATCTTCCGACTTCTGTTTCTCCGGCTGCTTTTCGAAGCCTTCAATCGAAACAGACGCCTTATTACGTTCCTTATTCTGACGTTCCTGTATGAAACGCTCCGATTCAAGTCTAAGGTTCTTATCTGTACTAAACTCTTTTACGAGTATAGCGTATTGCTCCTCGCTAATTTTGGTATTAGGATTAGCCTCTACGGTATGCCCTTTCTTTTGCAGGAACTCAACTACCGTCGCGATTCCTACGTTCAAATCTCTTGTAACTTTGTTTAACCTTATCGTCATATTTTAAAATTAATGAATAAATGGAGCTTTAAGAAGTTGAGAGTGGAGAATTGAGAGTTGAGTGGAATGAGTATGGATTTCTTTCACTCCCAACTCTCAACTCTCAATTCTCAATTCTTCACCTTCTTCAAACTCCGATTTCAAAATGCGTATTACCTCGTCCACTGTCTCTTCTTCCAAGTCCGTCTTTTCAATCAACATCTCACGAGGAGCATTCAACACAGCCTTCGCTGTATCAATGCCGATAGCCTTGATAGCGTCGATCACCCATCCGTCGATTTCGTCTCTGAACTCGTCGAGATAGATATCTTCATCCGCTACACTCTCATCCAACTCACGGAACACGTCGATAGTGTACTCAGTTAACATACTGGCCAGTTTGATATTCAAACCGCCTTTACCGATAGCCAGCGAAACTTCTTCCGGTTTGAGGAAAACCTCCGCTTTTCTTCTCTTCCTCATTCAGACGGATAGAAGAAATCTTAGCCGGGCTCAAAGCACGCTGTATAAACAATGAGATGTTCGATGTGTAATTAATTACGTCGATGTTCTCATTGCGCGAAGTTCACGAACAATGCCATGAATACGACTTCCCTTTACACCTACACAGGCTCCTACAGGGTCGATTCTGTCATCGTAAGATTCTACCGCGATCTTGGCACGTTCGCCAGGGATACGGGCAATCTTCTTTGATGGTAATCAAACCATCATTAATTTCGGGTACTTCCATCTCGAACAAACGTTGCAGGAAAACGGGAGAAGTACGTGACAAGATAATCTTAGGATTATTATTCTTGTTATCCACGCGGGCAACTACTGCACGGGCCGTTTCACCTTTACGATAAAAGTCGCTCGGAATTTGTTCGGTCTTAGGTAACAGCAATTCGTTTCCTTCATCGTCTAAAAGCAACATCTCTTTTTCCAGATCTGATATACTTCTGCATTGATGATAGTACCTACCTTATCTATATATTTATTATAAATACTGTCTTTTTTCGAGTTCCAGAATCTTGGAAGCCAGTGTCTGGCGAAGATTCAGGATCGCACGACGTCCGAACTTGGCAAAGATAACCTCGTCAGTCACCTCTTCACCTTCTTCGTAAGAAGCATCAATTTTCTGTGCTTCGCTCAACGAAATCTGCATATTCGGGTTAGTCAAATCTTCATCGGCCACAACTTCACGGTTACGCCCATATCTCGAAATCCCCCTTGTCCGGGTTCACGATCACGTCGTAATTTTCATCGGTGCCAAACATTTTCGCGATTACGCTACGGAACGACTCTTCGAGTACGCTAACCATCGTCGTTCTATCGATATTCTTCAGTTCCTTAAATTCCGAAAATGTATCAATCAAGCTGATTGTTTCTTCTTTTTTTGTATAACTATTTAAAGCTAATTAAGTATTTAGTATATTTTATTTGCTCATAAGTAAAGGTTTCGTCCTCTTCCACCAGCTTTGGGACGCTTTGATCCTTCGAGTTTTCACCTTCTTTTGTACGGTTACCGTAAACTTCTCTTCATCGGCATCCTTTCAGTATACCAGTCAGTTTCTGTCCGCCTTTGGTCATCACTTCCACTTCTTGTCCGATGTGGATGTATATACTGTTGCAGAACTTTAAAGGGTTGTCCGATCCCAGCCGACCCTACTTCCAGTTCATAATCTTCCTCTTCGCGGTTCAGTTTCGACTCTATGAAGCGGCTAAGCTCCACGCAATCTTCAATCCAAACACCTTCTGCATGGTCTATTTCAACCACAATCTTGTCATCCGGGCTCACGGTTACCTCTACTAAAAAGTAGTCTTTTTCCTTCCAGCCACTCTTCTACAATCTGACAAACAGTTTTTCTTTTCTATCATTTATTAGCTATATAAGAACAAAAAAAGGAGCTTAATTGCCCCTCCACCTTTCATCCGTTTTCGGTTGCAAAGATATAAATAATCTATTCGACTACAAAACATTAAAGAAAAAAAAGTATGAATTAACAGTGCGATATTCGTATCTTTACGCCGTAATTCAAAAAAAAAATAACGACTATGGCACATCGTCTCAACACAAATAAACAGTTTATGGTAGGTAACGGAATTCTTGCTTTTGCCGTCATTTTGTCGTAGTGATTTTCATCTATATGAGTATGCGACTGCAACAGAAGCAACAGGAAGAACGACATTTTATCGAAACATATACGATTAGTCTGGTCAAAGGCTTTACCGGCGATTCAATTTCTTTGTTTGTCAACGACAGTCTCATTTCCAATAAGACTATCATAGAAGAACCTTATACAGTGGAAGTCGGTCGTTTTGCCGAGCAGAGTGCATTGTTAATTGTAGATAACAAAACTGAATTAGTATCGACTTTCGACCTAAGCGAAAGGGGGGTAATTATCAGTTTGAGAAAGAGGAAGACGGAATTAAGCAACTGGCGAAATAAACGGTAAAGCAAGATAAAGACAAAGGAACTCTTTTTATATTTCTGTCCGATATTTCTTCAGTTCTCCCCATCAAAGCAAAAGAGCTTTTCCTTCCGTGAATTGATTCAGTAGAGACCAAAAACGTTCACTATGATTCATCTCACGGGTATGACATAGTTCATGCAAAAAGCACATAATCAATCAAATAAGAAGGCAACAAAACAAGGTAATAGGATAAATTAATATCCTTCTTTGTCGAACAACTCCCCCACCGCCCCTGACTGGAATTTATCTTCACGCTTGCATAGGGCAATCCGCATTGTTTGGAAAAGACGGTCTAAACGTGGAGGAAGAATACTTTTTGCATTCCGCCTCAACGATTCTTCAATCACCTTTCGTAGCCAACTCTGCAATTTCTCATCAGTAAAGTCCGCATTTGGCGGACAAATAATCTGCATACATCCCAATCGGGAATTTGCCAGAAACTGCTCTTTTTCTCTCCGGACACCAAAGACAACTTGAAATATTCTGCATCAATCTTATAATTCAAATCAATTAACGGACGATTCAATCGTTGACGAGAAGCCAGCAACTTACTACGTAAATCTTCAATCGCCCGTTTTACCTCTTTTCATCGTTGTGCCGGAAGGGACTGAAACGTATACCGCATCACTCTTTGTACGAAAGACAAGACTTTTAGCACGCAAATTAACACGCACTATTAACCGTCCAAGTTCTTCATCTTCTATAATTGCCTCCTTCATCATAAGTCTCCTAATAACAGGTACAAAAGTAATAAAAAAAAATTCTTCCACTCTTAGAAACATAAAAAGGAGGTGTGTCAAAAATGCGCACCTTCTTTTTTAAGCACAAAGCCCCCCGACTTTCACAAGCTGGGGCTTTGTTATTACCTAAAGATTTTGTATCTTTAGGCATAAGATTTTCACTATGACAAAGATACATTTTCGTCCTTATAATTCCAACCAAACAGTGCTTTTTCCTCAAAGAATTGACGAGGATATTGCAGAGCATGATCCAGTTCGGATGGTTGACGCCCTGGTTGAGGGCCTGAATCTTGAAAGTTTCAGGAAGCTATATAAGGAATGCGGCCGCAGCCCTTACCATCCCCAGATGATGCTCAAGGTCATTCTGTATGCCTACATGAACAACGTCTACTCCTGCCGTAAAATCGAAAAGCTCCTTCATCGTGACATTCATTATATCTGGCTTGCCGGATATGAGAAACCGGATTTCATTACCATCAACCGTTTCCGCAAACCGGGTGAAAAAGGAAATCAACGAGGTGTTTACCCAAACCGTACTCCTTCTCTCTTCCAAAGGCTTCATCAGCCTGAACGTGGAATACATTGACGGGACAAAGATTGAATCCAAAGCCAACAAGTATACTTTCGTCTGGCGAAAAACGGTTGAGCGGAACTGTGAACGCCTGATGAAGAAGATACATGTCCTGTTAGGGCAGATAGACGATGTCATCGCCCAGGAGAACTCATCGGAAAGCAATGAGGAGGTTGAGTTCACTCCGGCCATGCTGACTGAAATGGCTGGAGAATTGCGGAAAGCACTTGAACAGGTTCCTGAGCCCTCCACGAAAGAGGAAAAGACTGCGTTGAAAAAGAAACGCAAACAGCTGAAGGAACTGGAAGAACACAGGGACAAGCTGCAGGAATACGACAACCGTCTGAACACGCTACAGGACAGGAACTCCTATTCCAAAACGGACAAGGACGCTACTTTCATGAGAATGAAGGAGGATTTGCCATGCGTAACGGCCAGACAAAGCCCGGTTACAACCTCCAGATTGGCACCGAGAACCAGTTCATTACCGATTTTGCACTCTTTCCGAACCCTACGGATACACTGACCATGATACCTTTCCTGCAATCCTTCTCAAGCAGATATGACAGGTTGGCCCATACGGTGGTGGCCGATTCCGGCTACGGTTCTGAGGAGAATTACCGCTTCATGTCAGAAAACGGTATGGCGGGCTACGTCAAATACAACTACTTCCACATGGAACAGCGGCCGAGATTCAAACCGGACCCGTTCAGGGCGGAAAACTTCTACTACAATGAAGAACAAGACTTTTGTATCTGCCCCATGGGACAGAAGATGCAAAAGGGATAGGGACTAGACATGTGAAAACAGCATCCGGATATGTCAGCGAAAATGCCACGTACAGAGCCATCAGATGTGAAGGCTGTCCGCTAAGATGCCGATGTTTTAAAGCAAAGGGAACAGAACGATAGAGTTGAATCCACAGACTCAGAAAATACAAGCAAAAAGCCAAAAGAGCTGCTCTGCTCAGAGGAAGGACTGAAACACAGAGGACAGAGATGCATAGAACCGGAAGCCGTGTTCGGACAAATGAAAAACAATATGAATTACAAACGTTTCCGCCATTTTGGAAAGGATAAAGGTCTTCATGGACTTTTTCCTTCTTTGCCATTGCCTTCAATATAAAAAAGATGTGTGCAAAAATGACTAAAGAAGGTATGGATTGGCTGATTAGACCGTTTTATGAGCTTACAGTTGCTCTATTTAGATGTTGCGAACACATAAACCAAAGAAATCCTCAAAATATCGCAGCTTAAAAAAAATGAACCGATTTTTATAGTCAATGAAAAAAAGAAGGCGCATCGTGTATTACGACACACCTTCATTTATTTAGTTAGTTTCATTATAAAAATTTGAGAGAATTGAAAACTTCACAGTTTCGCTTTCGATGTTGTTTTTAATTAAGCACACTAACTATATTATATGTTTAAAGCAAATGAAAATGTCTATTCATTAATAACCTGCATCTTGTGGTTGATCTTCGCCAGACTATCAGCCAAGACCTGATCCGCTTTCACGTCATTCGAGATTGCGACCGACGGTGCGGTTACCTGCTTACCAATGGTATCTGCCGCCAATACACTTCCCTCATCTCCCGAGAAAAAGAATGTTGTGCCACATTTCCCAATCCGAGAATGATTGCAATCACGGCAGCGGCTTTGAACAGAGGAATAAAAGCGACTCGTCAGTGTCAGACGTTTTGCTTTCACTACCGGGACCTCCACTTCGCCAGAATACGTGCATCAAAGTCCTCACCCAGCCCTACTTCTTTGCTGAACCTGCTGATAAACAAACAAGTTCTTATAGCGAAGCAAATGAGCCAGTACGTCTTCTTTCGAGAAGAAGTCAAAACGCAATCTTGATTCCTCCTCAACGGAAGTTTCACATTGCCAGTATCGCTCCAGGAGCTGTTCTATATCCTTA
>VOFJ01002396.1_pt1 | contig 22905 bp, 43 predicted proteins | sample 5384081 | NCBI WGS metagenome assembly VOFJ01 (sample SAMN12384729, study PRJNA508395) | human gut metagenome | isolation source: healthy gut I | host: Homo sapiens | reverse complement strand
CAGTATTACTTCGTTCAGTTGCATTGCTCAGCAATTAGAGTGAATTTTTGTAATGTGATTTGTATCGTAGATTCTGCATATGAGAAATATCAGGACAATGGGGGAAAAATATTTCCAATAGAACATATTGTTAATAAAAGATATGATTATATTGTCATTGCAAATGCATCAGATGATGTAAAGCATAAAATAAAAAATGTATTAATGAATAATTTTAATGTTGAAGAAAAAGAAAATAATATAGAAATTATGATGAGGTGATAATGTGAAAAAAAAAAAAGATTGGGAAAATGATATTATAGAAAAATATAATAATATTAAAACTCCAATATATATATATGGAGCAGGAATATACAGGGGCGGAATTGTATGAATTATTAAACCATTACAATCTTTTTTGGTGGATTTATTGATAATAATGAAAAAATTATTTTGTCTGGATATAAGAGCGAAAAATGTTATATCAGAAGATGATTTCTTTTTTCAATAATCTTATGAATGCAATAGTGATTGCAGCTTCAGAAAAGAATACAAATATTATTAAAAATTCATTAATACAAAGAGGATTGGTTTATAATAAAGATTTTTTTATTTATGATGAATTTCTTCAAAAAAGTATTTCCTATAATAGCTTTAAAAAAATATAGACAGTCATTTGTCAATCTTTCACAAATTTGTCTTACGGAGAAATGCACACTTAAATGCAAGAAATGTGCACATGCATGTTATGCAGTAAAAAAAGATAAAGAGGATTTAACATTTCAACAAGTTAAAAATACAGCGGATGTTTTTTTCTAAAGTTGATTATATACAGGAATTTGTATTGATTGGTGGAGAACCGTTATTATATGAAAAATTGCCACAAGTAATTGAATATATAGGAAGTAAATATAGAAATCAAATAAATATTATATTTTTCTATTACTTCCAATGGTACAATATTACCATCAAAAGAACTGATTAATGTATGTAAAAGTATAATGTTTTATTTAGAATTTCAAATTATACAAATTCAATAAGTAATTTAGAGTATCAGTATAATAAATTAGCCAAATTATTTCGAGATAATAAAGTACAGTGTAGAATCGGGGAACAAAGAAACAACATGGATGGATTATGGATTTGATTACTATGAACGAAAATGTTCCAATGAAGAGTTGGTCGAAGTTTTTGACAAATGTAATACACCTTGTCATGAAATTCGAGAAAATAGATTTTATTATTGTGTAATGGCAAGAAGTGTGTCTGATAATTTATCTTATAATGTGGGAGAAGATGATTATTTAGATATAAATAAATTAGTTGGGGATAATGGAAAAGAAGAGTTCTTGAAATATATTTTAGGATATTCAGAGAAAGGATATTTAGATATGTGTAGATTTTGCCACGGAGCTGACTGTAAAAATTATCCCAATACCAGCTGCAGAACAAATGTGAATATAAATAAGGTGAAGTATGAAGGAAAAAATATTATTATATGGAGCTGGTAAAATTGGAAGAGAAGCGGCTCTTTTGTTGAAAAAATAATGGCATGAATTTGCAATGTTTTATAGATAATAATCCAACAAAACATGGTCAGATGATTTGTGGATTAAATGTTGTATATATTAATGAGATTGAGCTATTGGATAATTGCGTTGTATACATAACTACAGTTAAAAATATAATGAGTATCATTAATGAATTAATGGCATTGGGAATGAAAAGGCAAAATATAATAATATATGAATTGTATAGATTACAATATATAGCCAAACAATATAAAAAAGCTTATATAAGATTAAATAAAAATAATTTGGCGTTTGATTGTTATAATGGATTAGGATTAGGAGGCGTTGAGGAATGGACAAAGCATATAACAAAACAATTATTATTAAAAAGGCTATGAGGCTAAGATAATTTATTCCGGAGAAAAAGTGTTCACCCGATAAGAATCTTATATATATTAATAAAGAAGAAACAGATATTGATTTAATTGAATCTGTAAATAATGTCAAAAATTATATAGAAGGAAATAAATGTGGAGTTATAATAACTAGCACACCCGGAGATGTTTTAAGAGCAGGATGTGTAATAAAGTTAAAACACGAAAATGTAAAAAATAATATGTGTAATACATAATGGAATTGAATTAAATTATGAAAGATATCCCCTATATAATGATTATGTCGATGCATACATAGGTGTTAGTGAAGATATTTGCGAAGAATTAGCAAGAAGAGGAATTAATAAAAATAAGATTTATCATATGACATGTCCGGTTAAAATAATGGATAAGAGCATAAAAAGGACATATGCATTGGACAGAAAAAAAACCAATTAGAATAGGTTATGCTGGAAGAATGGAAATAGAGCAGAAACGTATGGATCTATTGATGAAATTGATATTTGAATTGGAAGAAAATAATGTAAAATTATTCCTTTAATATTGCTGGTGATGGTACATACAAAGGAACACATGATTTCAGTAATTAACGAAAAAGGTTTTAATTCTAGGGTTAACTTTTGGGGAAAGATAGATAGAGATGAAATTCAAATTTTGGCAGAATAACGATATATGCGTAAATGTTTCTGACTATGAAGGCAGAAGTATTTCTATTATGGAGGCTATGGTTAATGGGGCGGTACCTGTTGTTACAAAGACATCTGGGGTTAAAGAAGATATTCATAATAACATAGATGGATATTATGTGGATATTGAAGATTATAAAGGTATTGAAAAGAATATTGCTTATTTAGAGAAAAATCGTAATGAGTTGGGCAGACTTGGATTTAATGCAAAAAAGGAAATGGAAGAAAAAGTGTAATATTAATAGTCATGTAGATTTTTGGTGTGATTTATTGGAGAGAATATGAAGATAAGTATTATATGCCCATTGTATAAGGGAGAAAAATATGTTGATAAGATTATTGGAAATGATTAATAGAAATTTTGATTATTGCAAAACATATATTAAAAAAATATTTCTGTTGAATTGATTTTTTATTAATGATTATCCGAATGAACACATACAAATTAATAAGAACACAGATATTAATATTTTTTATATCAGAATGAAATTAACAGAGGAATACATTATTCAAGAGTTTACGGGGTTAATGTTAGCAAGGGTGAGTATATACTTTTCTTAGATCAGGATGATGAAATAGTAGATGAGTTTTTTATATTCACAGTTATCAAAAATTAATGATGCGGATGCTATAATATGTAATGGGTATAATAAAGGGGCGAGAAATATATTCATCACAAGTATATATTGAAAATGCATGTAAAATGGAAAGCTATTTGAATGGCGAAAATTTAATAGTTTCACCTTTATCAGGTGATTTTGAAAAGAAAAGCTGTGGAATCTTTATGGGCTGAAAAAATACTTAAAAACAATGGTGCAGATGATTACTTTTTGTGGTTACTCATGTTTATAACAGAAAAAAACTTTTACTTATAATAATGAACTTTTTATATAAGCATGTTACTACTGGCGTTAATACATCAAATAATTTTGAGCAGATGACTAAATCGGTGCTTGAAGTAATTGATTATCTTTGGAAAAATAAAATGATAACCGAACAAACTAAAGAAAATATAGCACATAAATTCAACCAGTCTTTTAATGTTGCAGAGTTGGAATATCGATATAAAAGGAGCAGCAAAATATTAGAAATATTGGATATATGGCTGTCACAAAAGGAAAATAATAGGACATGTAAAAAGTATTTATATGAACAAGGTATTAATAGTATTGTTATATATGGATGTGGTGTTTTGGGGAAAGCATTTAGCAAGAGAAATGATTGAAGCAGAAATAAAGATAGATTGTATAATGGATAGAAAGCTTGGAATTGCTGTGGATGGTATTGATAGCAGAAAAATTGGTGACAACATAGATGATAGTGCTGTTATTGTAATTACCCCTGTTGTTGATATAAAAAAATATTGAAAGTGTGTTACGAAAATTTTATAAAAAAATCGAATTATTCATGTAAGCGAAATTGTGGAAAATATGGAGTGAAAAAGTGAAAATTGTAATTTTGGAACTGGAGCATATTGGAATAATAGAAAAAAAAAATATATACTTGATGCTTGTGATATAGTATGTTTTTAGATAATGATTCAAGTAAATGGGATAAAACAATTAACGGAATAAATATAATCCAGCCTGAAAAGATAGTATCATACCAATTTGATTATGTGGTGATTATGTGCAAATCAGATGATCGGGTTCGTAGGCAGTTGGAAAATATTGGTATATCATCTTCTCGAATTATTACATATAATCAATTAAGACAAATATGCTTAAGAGAATATTATATCCAATATGGGATGAAAAATGATAAAGATTATGATGTTGTAATCATTTCAACAGCTTTAAACTATAATGGGGGGACAATAGCAGCAGTATACGCTGCTAAGGCTTTTACAAAAAAAAGAAAAGCGAGTGTTAGTATGCTCGGAGGATTGCAATAGCCAACTTTTGGGAGAGTTATTAGCTGACAATATGGAAATATTAATAGCTCCAAGTTTGCCATATATAATTAATACTAAGTTAACTGGTTATATAAAAAAAAAGTAAAATGGTTTTTGGTGAATGTATTTCAAATGTTACCAGTTGTATGTCAGTTGAATGGAATAAAACCTGTACTATGGTGGATACATGAGCCATCAGATTTGTATACACCAGTGTTACAGGAATTCAATCAGTATAAGAATAGTGAAATGACATCTTACATTAATTGCATAGCAGTAAGTGGCATACCACAAAAGAACTTTAAAGAAAAAATATTTTAAAACTATATATAAAACAATGCCTTATGGCATTCCAGATTTGGCATTGTTAAAAAAAGAATATGAGAAAATAAATAATAAAATTATATTTGCTATTGTAGGGGCAGTGGTAATTAGGAAAGCACAGGATGTATTTATTGATGCAATAGAAAAATTAAATCAAAGTGAATTGGAAAAAACAGAATTTTATATAATTGGCGCATATGGAAATGATGAGTTTGGGGAAAAAAAATATTACAACGGGTAAGTAAATTTAATAATATACACATGTTGGGAAATTTAAGAAGATTAGAAATGGAAAGGGCATATCCTAAGATTGATGTGGTTGTATGTCCTTCCAGAGAAATCCATTACCAATAGTTATGACAGAGGCAATGATGTATAGGAAAAACCATGTATAGCATCTGATAGTACAGGTACAGCAGATTATATCAAGGATGGAATAAATGGATTTGTATGTAAGACTGAAGATTCAGAAGACTTATGTGAAAAAAAAATGAGATATTTTATTCATCACCAAGAGAAAATTGAAATAATGGGTAAAGAAGCACGAAAGGTGTATGAAGAATATTTTACAATGGATAAGTTTGCGGATAGATTATGTAATCAAATGCAAAAAAAACAATTGATATGTTTAATGAAAAGAAAATGGAGGAATTATGCCGTTAGTTTCAATTATAATGCCATCATTAAATGTAGTCAGTTACATAGAAGAATGTTTGCAGAGTGCAATAAATCAGACACTAAAAGATATAGAAATAATATGTATTGACGCTGGTTCGACAGATGGGACAAGAGAGGTTATAACTAAATATCTTTTTAACAGATAAAAAGAATTCGCCTAATAGATAGCACTGTAAAGAGTTATGGCTATCAGGTGAATTTGGGAATACATGAAGCAAGAGGAGAATATATAGGCATTCTTTGAAACGGATGATTATGTCGATTGTGAAATGTATGAGCGATTATATGAAGTGGCTAAAAAAAGGATTACGCAGACTATGTACGAGCAGATTATGATGAACTATTTGAGATTAAAGGTAAAAGGATATTTAATACCCGTCACATTTTTAATGATATTAGGAATTATAATATTGAAACAATAGCTGAAAGTATGCCGGGAAGTGTTTACTAAAGATTTTAATATCTGGAGCGGTATATATAGGAAAAAGTTTCTTGATAAGTATAATATTCGTTTAAATGAGACACCAGGGCTGCGTTTCAAGACATAGGATTTAAATTATTAACATTATCATATGCCCAGAAAATAATTTATATTAATTATAGTGGTTATAGATACAGATTAGAACGAGAAGGTTGTTCAAGCTGTAATAATAATGTATTAAAGTTTGCATGGCAGGAATTTAAAAAGATTAATATATGAGACAAACATTTCTAAAACATGCACATTTAAATATGTAATATATAGAATGATAGATGTTTTTATATGTGAATATAATAAATTGATTTTTAAAAAAGAAAGCGTTGAAAAACAGTTTGACTTTTGAAGAAAAATTCATAGAGCCATATTTTATATGGTTTAAAGAAGAGATAAGCGGATATTTGAAGAAGGAAATTATATCATATGATCTGCTAAATGGATATCAGCTTAATAATTTGATTCCGTTGTTAGATAAAAAAATCGAATATGATAGAAATATAATAATAGAAAATGAAATTAAAGAAAAAAAATTGGAATAAAATATCTGAGATGGCTGGGACATCAGAAGTTATTGTTGTTAGTTATGGCATAAGAGGCAAGAATGCGTTGAAACAGTTAATGTTGAAGTACATTAATGTTATTGCGGTGTGTGATAATGACAAGAATGTAAGAATGCAGAAGATAGGATTGCCAATAATGTCAGTCGAAGATGCCGCAAAGGTTTATAAAAATGCAATATATGTCATAGCAAATAAAAATTGCGCAGAGTCGTTAAAAAATCAGCTTATGAGTATGGGAATATCAGAAAAACAAATTGTTCTAATGATGTAATTGGTATGAAGACACTTATGGAATTGAAAAATATATTAGGAGATTAGGAATATCTTGACAATTACTTGAGATTTTATTAATATAATTTGTATACAATACAACATTGTTAACAAAAAGCAGTTTTTTATATTACCTGTGTGGTTGTTATATTAATTTCATATAACAATGGGCGGTACAGGGGTCTGTTTATCTCGGTTATGTCTGTATTTCATTATGAAAATCTTGCTTTTAATAGGGTATAAAGCAGGATTGTATGATATAATCATAGTGAATATATGGTCTATTTGTATTTCCTGCTTTATCGGTAATCAGATAAGGAGAAGGAATTATGAATGGTAACAGAGGGTACAAGAGTGATGTGTTTAGTATGTTGATGGAGGATAAGAACAATTGGTAAAATCAGTTGATTACATTGCTTTTATCAGATGGAAGAACAGAAGATTTAAAAAGAAATCTGCTTCCAGATAAAGAATATCAGATACAGTTATTGAAGGAGTACGGTTTAATGTAGATTAAAAGCCTTTGGAGATGCAATATTCTCAAAAGGCTTTTAATAAATATTAATTAAATGGTAATATATGGTTACAAAAAATTATGTAAAAGTGATTGTAAAAAACTTAGAAGTGAATAATGCATGAAAGGTATATAACAGCATGAATACCACAATGAAAAATGAACTTATAAATAAACTGAATATATTGATTGGTTTGCATGAACAGATTAACCCTATATCATCAGATGATGGTATAGAGATATTGGCGCAATGTCAAGAATATGCGATAAATGTAGGAACAATATTAGAACAGAATAACGATGGTCTGGAAGTTGTTCATATGTTAGAGGAATATTGCGAATGTGTGTATAATATGTCGTTATATAATAATTTTTATGAGATACAAAAAAGAAATCAGTAGCGCTGTTAAAAGATGTATATACTCAAATATCTAATATGGAAACACAATATACAATAGCATTTTTTTCCATATAAAGTTGAGATGTGGGATTCTTTAGAGAGTGTCTGGAAAGCGGCAAGTAAGGACAAGAGATGCAGATGTGATGTTGTTGTTATTCCATATTTTTTTGAATTTGATAAGCGGGATAAGCAATGGAAATTAGCATATGATGGGGAACAGATTTCCAGATTATGTACAAGTTGTTAATTATGATAATTATGTTCTTAAAAATATAAGACCGGATGCAGCGTATATACATTACCCTTATGATGATTCTAATAAAGTTACAACTATACATCCTAATTATTATTCGGATAAAATAAAAAGTTATAGTAATAAACTGATATACATACCATATTATGTTACAGCAGGTGCTATTTCAGATAATCATAAGCATTTTTCCTGTTTATAAGAACATAGATTATTATATTGCACAGTCTGAATATTTTAAGGAGTCGTGCAGGGGTACGACTGTGTATGATAAAATGCTTCCATTGGGTTCACCTAAAATAGATAATGTTATATATAAATGTGAGATGAAGAATAATGTTTCAGAACAGTGGAAAAAAGATTCTTGCAGGTAAAAAAAGTAGTTATGCTTAATACAACGCTTGAGATATACTGAATTCAAGAGAAATTTTATTAGTGAAACTCAGACATTTTTTTTTGAACTTGTCAAAGATATGAAAGATATTGCTTTAATATGGCGTCCGCATCCGCTTACAGAGGCAACCTATAAGTCGATGCGAGAAGAACTCTATGAGGGATATATCGAACTCAAAACATTTTTTTATGAATAATAATATTGGAATATATGATGAGACTAATGATATTTCGGATACTATAGCAATAAGCGATGCATATGTTGGTTCAGATGGAAGTTCAGTTATTAATATGTTTGGTGTAGCAGGAAGACCATGTTTTATATTTAATAACTTTTTAGTTGATGAATGTTCATATCAACAGCAACATAGGTTAAATATAATTGAGCGTATATTAATGGCAAAGATATATATTTTGTGTCAGATATTTTTCCAGAATATTTAAAGCTGAAAATATATGCACTGCCGTGAAAACACAAGGTGAGAATATATCATGTGTGTATATGGGAGATATAAGAGGGTGTGAAAGCCATATATGGCAGCAGCCATATGCATACATCTGTAATGATGAAAGTGGAACATATATTAGTCCTTTTTATATGGTGAATATATATCTTTTTGCAAATGCAATATTGATTCGCAGGCTGGACAGAATAAAGACAGTTATACAATTACATGTACAGATAAATATGATGCAAGACCATTAGGGAAAATGTATAAGTTTCGTGACATGCTCATGTTTCTTCCGTATGATGGTTTTACAATTTGGAAATATAACATAAAGTCTGAAGAATGGATAATTGATAGATATACATTAGCTGTGCTTGCAAAAGAAAATTAAGAACCTGTCTTATGGAATGCTTGATTATAATGCAGTGTATGCTAGAGATTATATGTGGATGATTACAGGCTGCTCTAATTCTTTATTAAGATATGAACCATATACAAATGATTATAAGATATTTAACATATTGAATGATGATTATAATTTCAATGCTATAAGTGAAGATTCTGATGGTATATGGCTGGCGGATTTTTTGCAAAAATGAATTAATTAAAAAAATACCTTTTAAGAGAAAAATGAGATTGATGTTGATAATATTGTAAGAATAAAGATTAATACTGCAATTATTAATAATTCATGGAAAAATATGACGGGTATGAAAAGAGAGTTTAAAACATTTATAATGGTTGGCGATTATATTGTTTTGATTCCAGCTTTTTCTGATACAATTATTAGCGTAAATAAATATACATATATGCAGGAGGTTATTAATAAAGACTTTTTGTCAGAATCGGCAAAACAGTGCAATGGATATAATCCACAATATTTTGATTCTATTAGGTTCGCAACTGCAGTTGACGATAATATATTAATACAGCGTACATATGACAGAAAATTAGCTGTTATTAATATAATGGATAAGACATCTTCTCAATGTTATATGGAAGTGTCGGACGAATTATTAAAAAAACTAAACTACAGAATTCAGATGGATTTGAAAAGATGGGCAGAGCAGATTATTTCTGTAGAAGAGAGAGCATGTATTTTGGTATAAAACAGTTCTTGTCACAGAGTTAAGTGCAGGAGAATTAGAAACAGTTGTACACAGACAGAAGGAGAGTCTTAAGGATGTTGTTGCTAATCCTGAAGTTGTGGCGTGAAAGTACATGAATATATTATGAAGTCACTGTTAGAAAAGTGATAGGAGAAAATATGAATTTATCAGTGTGTATTATAGCTAAGAATGAAGAAAAAACATATTGAGAATTGTCTGCGTTCTCTTGTGAATAAGCATGTACAGATAATAGTGGTTGATACTGGTTCACAAGATGATACAAAGAATATTGCATTAAAATATACAAGTTGTGTATATGATTATCAGTGGAATGATGATTTTGGTGCAGCAAAGCAATTTGCTGTATCAAAGGCGGATAATGACAATATATTAATACTGGATTGTGATGAATATCTGCAGGGTGAAGAGTCTGTGCTTATCAAGCTGTGTGATATGTTAAACAAATATCCTTATAAAGTGGGAAGAATTAAATGTATTAATATTCTTAATATGAATAATATTAAACAGGATAAAAGCTGGGGAGTGGATAAGCAGGGCTTTTAATCGCAAATTCTGTACTATATATGGGAAAATACATGAGCAGATTATATCTAATTCAGGAGAGGCAGTAGAAACATTTTTATCAGGAATAATTATAAATCATATGGGTTAGTGTCTTGATGATGATGAGAGAAAGGTTAAGGCTGAACGAAATATAAAACTGCTTGTTAATAGACTTGATGAGATACGAATGTCATGTGAAAAGTCTCATGAGCAAGAAATTCCATATATATTATACCAACTGGGTAAGAGTTATTATATGGAGAAAGAATATACAAAGGCGTGTGATTACTTTTCTAAGGGACTTTCATATGATTTAGATACGAAGTTGGAATATGTTATTGATATGGTTTTGAAACATATGGATATGCAATGCTGAATTCTGGAGCGGAAAAAGAAGCTATGTCTTTTGTAAATATATATGATGAATTTGGAGATAGTGCGGATTTTAAATTTCTTATGGGTCTTATATATATGAAAAATGGCTTGTTTGATAATGCTGTTAAAAAATTTAAAAGGCTGTACTTTATAAAGATTGTAAGGTTGAAGGCGTGAATTCATATCAGGCATACTATAATATTGAGTTATATATGAGTCTTATAGGATATAAGGACAAAGCCCTTGAATATTATGAGCAGTGTGGAGATTATGAAAATGCACAGAATAGAGAGGGCATATATAAAAAACAATTAGTTTTGGAGGACTATGATGGTAGATATTGATGGACAGGATTGTGAATCAATAATTAGGGATTTTTCAAAAGGTGCATTAGTCTGGTACAATTTCAGACAAGACAGCAGAATATTATATATATATTCCAGACAGGCAGATGAAGCGGTACTTGAACTGCTTGAAAGCAAGGGGAAAGTGGATGATTGCAGTGTAGAACAGCTTTTAAATAATCAGATTGCGGGTAATGCATATGATTATATAGTTGGAATTGATGTTATTGAAGAGAGTAGATATCCACAAAAAGTTATTAAATATATGTCATGGATTGTTAAAGCCAGAAGGAAGGCTTGTTATTGGAACAGAAAACCGATATGCGATTAAGTATATATGTGGAGACAGAGACCCATATACTAATCACAATTTTGATGGGATTGAGAATTACAGGAGATTGTCGGATGCAGACCGGGATTCTATAGCAGGAAGATGTTATTCTATGGCAGAGTTAAAATCGATGTTTTTGCAGGCTGGATTTGTGAATGATAAATTTTATTCAGTAATGCCATCTTTGCAGGAAACACAGCTTGTATATGCAGAAGGGTATGAACCGGTTGAAGAACTGGCTATGCGGTATTTCCCTCTTTATAACTATCCGGATAGTGTGTTTCTTGAAGAGCAGTACCTGTATACTGATTTAATAAAGAATGGCATGTTTCATAAGATGGCTAATGCTTACATTATAGAATGCAGCATGGACGGACAGTTAGATGATACACTTCATGCAACCATATCACTTGACAGAGGACATGGTAATGCGCTTGTAACCAGCATATGTGAACATGATGGAGTCAGAAATGTAATTAAGAGGGCTGTTTACAAAGAAGGAATACATAAACTTAAAGAGATGCAGGATAATCTTAATGATTTGCATGCAAGAGGAATAAATGTGTAGTTGATTCATCTGTCGAAAATAATACATTTATAATGCCATATGTTGATGCTCCGGTTGCGATGAATGAATTAAAGGCTATTGCTAAAAAAGATAGAAATGCATTTTTTAAGGCAATGGATGATATGTATGAATTAATTCTTGATTCATCAGAACATACAGGGTATTATCCGAAAAAGATAAGAACAGTGCTGATGGAAGAGATGTCGGACCTGTACTTGCGAGAGGATATATTGATATGGTTCCACTCAATTGTTTTTATGATGAATCGGCTAAGGATGCTAAGAGCAGATTCATATATTATGATAAAAATTTTATTGGGAGAATTGCCCGGCGAAGGCTGTAATGTATCGTTCAATAACAATTATATATGATGGCACAGATAAGAATTTGAGAGGATTGTTCCAAGAAGGGAATTATTTGACCGATATGGATTATCTGAATGTGAGGATATGTGGCAGCGTATGTCATCAAGATTTACAGATGTTTTAAGGAATCAGAAGCCTTTAAGACCATATTATGAGAATAAGAGAGTAGATGGTAGAATTCTTTTTATACTAACAGGGAAAAGATTAATTACAGTGCAAAGCAATATCAGGAAATTTTTGTTGATATTTTTGAAGGATTTGATGATTCCAAAAAGCTGATTCTTTTGGCTCAGGCAGATTCACAGAGAAATTTTTGTTTCAATTTGCAGATGATTATGACATTTACTCTATTATTGATAATAACAGTGCAAAATGGGGAACAACAATGCAGGGAGTGCCGATTAATTCACCTGACATATTAAAGGATATTCCGGAAAGAGAGAGACATATTATTATATGTATTAAGGGATATAATGGTGTTGTTAATCAGTTAAAAAGATATGGGAATAAAGGATTATCATATATATCCATTCAAAATGATTATCCAAATAAGAGAAAAGAACAGGGGCACAAAGACTGGCAGCAGCAGGGAATAATTCTGTGGCAGGATTGAATAAATCAGATATAGATAAACCGTACAAAGTGGGATATATAGCAGGGGTGTTTGATCTGTTCCACATAGGACATCTTAATATGTTTAAGCGGGCTAAGGAGCAGTGCAGGTATCTGATAGTAGGTGTGGTATCTGATGAAGGGGTAAGACTTAATAAGCAGGCTGAGCCTTTTGTGCCTTTTGATGAAAGAATAGAGATGGTCCGTTCATGTAAATATGTTGATGAGGCTATTAAATTGCCACTTGATTTCTGTGGAACGAGGGATATGTTTAAGATATATCATTTTGATGTACAATTCTCAGGAAGTGATTATGAACATGATCCGGCATGGCTTGCTGAGAAAGAGTTCTGAAGGAGAAAAATGGTTCTACTATGGTATTCTTTCCGTATACGCAGAGTACAAGCTCTACTAAGCTAAAGAAAAAGCTATTGAAAACAGGATAAATAATTGATGAACTACAAAAGTGGGAAAAGAATATTGTTCTTTTTCCACTCAAAGTGTTGATAAAACCAGTAAAAGACAAATAGGGGTATATCACAGAAATGAAGCAAAAGATAAAAAATAAATGTTTTGGGAAGTTGTATATCAAGAGTATCTTTACTCGATGGAGTTCAATCAGAACATGGAATAGCAGATGATAGATTAGAACTCGGCTATTTTCTAGACAAACAAAATATTGTTGCAGCTATGATGCCACCTGCCTTTACAAAGGAAGAGGTGCAAGCAATTACAGTAGATGAACTCTATGATAAATCGAGGCTGCAATCTTTAAAAACAAACACTTAACAAAGAAACTTTAAATTTATTATTAGAATCGGATGCAGATTATCTTGTTATGGATTTCTATGACATGGGCATAATGTTTTTGTCGTATAAAAAATACATGTATGGCAACTCAAGCTAATGAGTTTTGTCGTACAAATTTATTTAGAAAGTATCAGGACAAAATGTATAAATGGAATTTATACGAATTGCCAATATGGATATGGTATACATATGTTGATTTATTCATGGAGAAAATAATGACTAAATATGATAGTGACCATATAATTCTTAATAGATTCAGATGTAATTCATATTATCTTGATTTGGATGGCAAAGTTAAATACATTCCAGACGGTTTTAGAATGGCGATACAGCCCAATCCTAAATACAATCAGAATGCATATGATTTAGAGAAATACTTTATAGAAAAAATATAATCCATGGGTTATAGATTTGTCTAAATATTTTATGGGAGACAGAAATTGTTGGGATAATCTTAATGGAGCACATTTTGAAAAAAAATTTTATAGGGAAACATTTGACCAGATAAAAAAGAATAATATTTGAAAAAGATGCAAAACGATATTATGATGAACCAGACTTTTTTAATAAAGATAGAAGAGGGTGGAGCGAAGATATAGAAAGAAAGTTTGATGTAGATGCTGCATTATGTTCAGATGGAGTATTCTATAATTTGTTGAATTCAGGCGATATATTGTGGCTTAATATATTAGATAAAATGAATATGTATGCACCTGATAATAAAAGGGTAATAGAACTTGTAGAATGGATGAATGAAAATAATTATGAATAAATTTTTAATTCAGGGGTTAAGTATTGAAAAATTCCTCCGATATATAAAACATAAATCAGAAATGATAATAAACATATAGTTTAATTATAGGAAGTTTATATTTCAAGGAGGAATTTAATTATGGTAGTACAGCACAATTTTATCAGCAATCAACACAAACAGACAGATGGGAGTTGTAACAGATGCACTTCAGAAGTCAACAGAGAAATTATCATCAGGTTATAAGATTAACAGAGCAGCAGATGACGCAGCTGGTCTTTCAATCTCAGAGAAGATGAGAAGCCAGATCAGAGGTCTTAACAAGGCATCTGATAATGCTCAGGATGGTATCTCACTTATTCAGGTAGCTGAAGGTGCTCTTAATGAGACACATTCTATCCTTCAGAGAATGAATGAATTGGCAACACAGGCAGCTAATGATACTAACACATCAGTTGACAGACAGTCTATCAAGGATGAGATTGAACAGTTAAATGAAGAACTTGACAGAATCTCAACAACAACACAGTTCAATAAGCAGGACTTATTAACAGGTGGATTTTCAGGAAAGCTTCAGGTTGGTGCTCTTGAAGGACAGACAATGGATGTTAAGATTAGTCTTGCAGTATCAGCAAAGGGCTTAAAGGTTAGCGCTGTAGAGGTAAGTACTAATGTTAAGGCAGGTGCTGCAATGCAGTCTATTCAGGATGCTATTGAATCAGTATCTAAGCAGAGATCAAAGCTTGGTGCTATCCAGAACAGACTTGAGCACACAATCAATAACCTTGATACTAATGCTGAGAATACACAGGCTGCTGAATCACGTATCCGTGATACAGATATGGCTGATGAGATGGTACAGTACAGCAAGAATAACATCCTTTCACAGGCTGGACAGTCTATGCTTACACAGGCTAATCAGCAGACACAGGGTGTACTTTCACTCTTACAGTAATATACAATAGAACTTTAATAAAAGGCTGGAATTTAGCAGTTATATTTGCTAAGTTCCAGCCTTTTTAGTATAATAGCATCAATAGAACGGATGAGGTGTTGAAAGTGAATGTATTGATTTTTATAATTATAATTTTGGCATTGAAGATGTTAAAGAATGTTTTGAAAAAAAGGGATATAAGTTCAAAGTGGTATGGTCAGAACAATTAAACCAGAGAAAATGTACAGAACTTGATGATATATTTGAAAAGGAATTTGATGAAGGTGTAGATGGACGGGCATTTGACTGCGTATTTACTTTTAATTATAGCCCAGTTATATCTAATAACTTTGTAATAAAAAAGGAATGTCCCATACATATCAATTGTTTATGATAGCCCGCAAATATTATTGTATTCATATACTATTATCAATCCGTGCAATTATGTGTTTATATTTGATAAAACACAATATATGGAACTTAGTAATGAAGGTATAGAAACAGTATATTATTGCCCTCTGGCTGTTAATACAGACAGATTAAAGAGGATGTTTAATGATGAATATGAGGTAAAAAATGAGTTATATGCTGAGATATATCATTTATAGGCTCTATGTACAATGAAAAACATAATCTTTATGATAGATTATGTGGAGTTAATGATTATACGAAAGGATATCTGGACGCAATAATGAAAGTACAGAGGAGCATATATGGGTATTTCTTTTTAGAAGATATGCTGAAAGGTGATGTACTTGATGAAATGATGCGAGTGTGTCCGGTTAAGCCTAATGAGGATGGGGTAGAAACTGTACAGTATGTGTATGCTAATTATTTCCTTGCAAGAAGAATGGCGACTGATGAAAAGAACAGATATATTGTCTCGGGTTGGCAGGGAATTAGGCAGGGAAAATAAAATTAATCTCTATACACCGGATGCATCCGTAAGATTCATAAATGTAAATAACAAAGGAACTGTAGATTATTATAATGAAATGCCATATGTATTCAGAAATTCCAGAATTAATCTCAATATTACACTCAGAAGCATTAAAAGTGGAATTCCATTAAGATGCATGGATATATGTGGAGCAGGCGGATTTCTACTGTCTAATTATCAGGCGGATTTATATGATGTATTCGTTCCAGAAGTGAAGATATGGTTATATATGATTCAATTGACGATTTAATGAATAAATGTAAATATTATCTGTCACATGATGCGGAAAGAAGGCAGATTGCACAGAATGGATTTGGCAAAATTGAAGAAAAACATACATATGATGTCAGATTTGAAGAGATATTTAATAGGGTGTTTAATTAAAGGGAGGATACATGGCTAAAAAAGATTATGTGCGGTATATTAATAGTCTTCTGAATGAGAACACACAGAACAGTCAAAGCAAGAGTTATCAGATTTATTTGCCGATGAAGAATTCAGAAAGAATGATATGTTAGAAGATACAAGGATGGGGTATATGTATATAGCAATATGTATATACCGGGAAGAAAAAGCTGCACATATTGAAGAAAATATTTTTGATGAATGTGGATAGTCTGGGAGAAATATGTGATTTAATATGTGACATTAAATTTCTTTTTGTGGAGAATTGAGTTTCAGACAGAATCAAAGGCACTGATGCAGGCGGTAAACAGGATAGAAGAAGAGAAACTGTCAGTGATAGCCGTGGAGTATATTATAAGAACAGCATGCTTTTGATAAAAAGAATGTTTTTTTAAAATTGTGTGAGTGTTACATAAGACTGAATAAAGAAGATAAAGCATTTCAAATGTTGAAATATGGAAAGGATATTAACAGATAATATTATGAATGATAAAAAAATATGTTTTTTATTATATGTTATAACGATGATAAATATATTAGCGAATGTTTACATTATATAAACAGATTGACTGTACCAGATGGATATTTATTAGATGTTTTAACGGTAAAGAATGCTGACTCAATGACTTCTGGCTATAATGCTGCAATGAATGAGACTGATGCAAAGTATAAAATATATATGCATCAGGATGTTTTTATAGTTAATATTAATTTGCTGGAAGATATTCTTAAAATATTCGAAGATAAAAATGTTGGAATGCTTGGGGTGGTAGGAACACCGAACATGCCTGAGAATGGCTGTATGTGGAATGGTCCTAGAGTTGGAAGAGTATATTCAAGTAATGTCTTAACAGCGAAAGAGTTTATTGCATCTGACATGAATGAAAGGCCATATATGGAAGTGGAAGCAGTTGATGGACTATTTATAGCTACACAGTATGATATCATATGGAGAGAAGATTTATTCACAGGCTGGGATTTTTTATGATGTGTCGCAGGGAGAAGAATTCAGAAGAAAATGGTTATAAAGTTGTAGTGCCATATATGGATAAACCGTGGTGTATCCATGATGATGGATTTCTTAATTTATCAAGATATGATGAGTTTCGTGATATTTTCCTGAAAGAGTATAAGTGATAGATAAGTATTCCCAGCCATGTAAACCAAGTCTTTTAAATGTGCCGATTATAGCAGGTTCACATATATTGTTATATCTGTAAAAATATATTTTCATTAACATTATTGAGTTGGTTTAATAATAAAATGTTTAATTGTTTTAAGTATCTTTTATTTTTCTGCAAGTGTAATATATTGAAAGGCTTTGAATAGCATATCATTTTTATGTGATGATAGTTTAGTTAATGCGTCTATGAAATCAGAGTCTTTTTTAGATAACAAAGGCGTTAAGTTAGATGCAACCGTGTTGATAACATTAAAATCATTTTCTTCATACATTTTTACAATTTCATTGTATGTAAAGAAGTGGATATGTGTTTTGTCTAATAGGCCTGTGTCTGTATAATGAAAGTTACCATTGATAAGTTCATGTAATACCGTAAAATGCATAAGGTTAGGTATACTGCTGATTATTTTACCTTTTTTCTTTAGAATGTGGCGGCAGTTGTGTATGACTTTTGATGGATTACGAAGATGTTCTAATACATCTCCAAATAATATATAATCAAATTTAATGTCATTCCAGAGATCAACAGATTCTTCTATATTAGCTGTTTTTACTGGAAGCAATGTGCGAAGCAATTTTCGCAGAAATAGGGTTAATTTCTATACCATATAGTGTTGAGTTTGGATAAAAGTGCTTGTATAGCCAGTAAAGTTGCGCCACAATCGCAACCAATTTCAAGAACATTAAGTTCTTTATCAATTGGTTCGTTAATCATGCTGATAAGATTACTGCTTGGTATAGTGTTAATGTAATTCATGTGCCATTTTTGTCTGATATATGCTAAATCACAATTACGGTTAGTGGGGGAATAATAGGAATTATGATTGCCAATATAATATTGATATACATTATCTGCCATATAAGTAAATTGATCATTTAAAATGTTATTTATACAGAAGTCTGTCAAACATAACTCATCTGATATAATTTGTGAATCAAATAATGTATGTTCAGATAATAATTTATGGCTCAATAAAATAGTGTTGATTTCAGGTTTAATAATTTTGAATAAATTTATTTTAGATACATCGGTGTTATTTACGTAGTTTAATGCCGCAGAAAAAAGTGTATATCATTGCTGATATCTAATATATTTTGCGGGCATACAGCATATATACCATTATCTGGGTTTAATGCTGACGAAAGTTTTTTAATGTTTCAGGAAGAAGAAAAAGCTGTCAGGGTCTAATATGAGTATATCATTTTGAGTATTAACAAATTCTGAAATGCATGTGTTGAGAATTAAAGAATAATTTTTCAATTTTATCATCACATATTATGTAGTTTAAGCGTGATTGAGAAACAAGAAAATCGCATAAATTATCAGAAGAGTTGGTTATCAACTATTGTTATTGAATCCATACTGATGTTGTGAATTGAAGATAATTGTTCAATCTGAGATTTAATGATTTCTTTTTTGTTTGTTGTGCGCAATCATTATAACAGAGATATTATTCATATATTTCCTTTCATTGACATGTGTTTTATAGTTCTTATTATATACTAATTTAGTTGGCAATTAAATTTAAAAATGATAATATAATACATTATAACAGTTATTGTGTAGCATAACAATTGACGATAGAAGAACGGAGAAAAATCATGACAGATAAGAATACATTTTATAATATGTTAAAGAGTAATGCCGAGAGCCAGCCAGACGCTGTGGCTGTCGTTTATGATACGATGAAGGTTACTTATGCGAAGCTTTTTGATGATGTAACTAAGAAGGCATTACATTTTCAGAAATTTGAAGGAAAGAGGATTGCAATATTCGGGCCGGCTTCATATAGATGGATCGTTAATATGTTCGGAACGATTGTTGCGGGAAAGGAGCTTGCACTTGTTGATTTCTTCCTTCCTCATGATTCGAGGGTTGACCTTCTTAAGAAGACGGAAGTTAATTATACACTGACATCTACTAACCAGTATATTCTCTCTGATGAGAATTCTATTATCATATCAAGTGCTGAGAAGGATAATGTTGACGGACTTATATATGATGAGAATACGCAGGAGGGCGATATTATCATGTTTACGGCTACAGCTAACGAATGTGACAAGCCGGTTGTTCTGTCTGTTGATAATATTCTTAATGCGGTTATGGCGATAAACAGCAGGGTTGAATGTACAAGTGATGATATTGTGCTTGCACAGATTCCGCTTCATAATGAATTTGGATTTATATACAGCCTCATATGGCCTCTGTATAATGGTGCTATGGCGTGTATAGGCAGAGGCTTAAGACATGTTGATGCAGATACTTATTATTATAATCCAACTATTCTTATAGGTACTCCTTCTATGATTGACTATCAGCGAGCTATAAGTGGATTTAATAAAGAACTCAATACTATTATCATAGGTGGTGCAAGCTGCCCGTTCAGACTTTTTGAGAATCTCTGTGACAGTGATTTGAAGGTTTATAATATATATGGAATGACAGAGACTTCGGGTTGTGTAGGGGTTAATCAGCTTTACGATGGTTCGTATACTTTTTTGATAATAATGCAGTATCTATTGCTGATGATGGAGAGATTATTGTAAGTGGACCATGTGTCATGAAAGGCTATTATAATGACATGGAGTCTACTGAAAAAATGTATTAAAAGACGGTATGTATCATACAGGTGATTACGGAAGGATTAACAATGCCGGCAGACTTGTTCTGTTGCAGCGCAATCCGGATATTATTCTGTTGCCTACAGGTGAGAAGATAAGCCGTGAAAGAACTAATGAACAGATTACAGCTATTAATGGAGTTGCAGAAGGATTTATAACATTTTACAATAACAGGCTTACGGCGGTTATTGTGCCTATTGATAAGAGTGCAACTGAGGATATATTCAAGAGACGTATTGACAAGTATAACGAGAAAAAAGGTTACCGCTGGGAGATTCAGAAGATTGTGTTAAGAAAAGAACCTTTGCCAAGGAAGTCTGATGGCACGGTTGATGAGGAAGCTGTATGTGAGTTTATTGGTGATTGATTAAACGAGGCGGTGCTGGTTTGAAGTTTGATAATGATTTTTTTAATACAGAAGTAAGAGAGGTTTTGAAATATCTTCTATGATGAAAAGAGCATGGGCTGCGCAGATGGAAGTATTTCAGGTTGTATCTGATATATGTAACAGAAATGGAATAAGGTATTTTGCAGACTTTGGTACATTGCTTGGGGCTGTGAGACATAAGGGAATGATTCCATGGGATGATGATATTGACATCAGTCTTATGAGAGATGAATACAATGAACTTATCAGGATTCTTCCTGGGGAACTGCCATACGGTTTTTGTAGTTGCAGGCATGTATGCTGATTGTGAGCGTTTGCAAAAATGCAGCATTTGTTCCACAGTTAAGAGTTATTGCAGATGAAGAATTATGGAATTTTAATGATTATATGAAGTATTTTCATGGATTTCCATATCAGAGGGCTGGGATAGATATTTTTTCCGTTGGATTATATTTCTAAAGACAAAGAATTTGCAGACATGCAGAAGCAGATTATAAAGCTTGGAATGCAAATTTTAGGAAATGGAATGAATTAAATAGAGAGGGCTCTTTTTAGATAAATTTGTTTCTGAGTTTGGTCAATTATGTAATGTTAATATTGAATTAAGAGAAGATACTAAGAATTATATATGGAAACTGATAGATAAAGTATCTTCGTTATGTTACAGAGATGAAGCTGACTATGTAAGCAGCATGGCTTTATGGATTGATAATGACAGTTATAAGATGCGTAAAGAGTGCTTTGATGATGTAATAGAAATGCCGTTTGAGAATTTTGTGGTTAAAGCACCAAAAAATTATGATGAAGTGCTTAAGGCTGAGTTTGGCGATTATATGATTCCAGTAAAAGGCACAGCGGATCATACATATCCATTTTACGGTCACATGGAGCAGGAATTGATTAAGCAGATTAGAAGAGTTGGTTTTAAAGGCAGTGTTGATGAATTTTGTGAAGAAGTTGCCAGTGGAAGGTTAAGAGTGTAGCATTTTCACATGTGATTAATATTAACTTTCCACCAATCCAGCCGATATATATTCTATAAGTTCATAAAGAAAGGTGATTAGAATCATGGATGATTACAGACAGCAGCAGATAGATGTACTTAAGGAAGCTGTTCCTTACAGCGAGAAGCTTATTGGAGCAATAGAGAAAGTCTCAGAAGAACTTTCAGGAGTTCCTTTTCCAGAGACTCATGATGCGGTGAATGTTATTATTGAAGGGCTTAACTGGCTTTTTGAAGTATATAATGGAACTAAGGATATTATTGAGGCTGGGGCAGTTGACGAGGCAGAAGCTAATTCTGGCGTTAAGGAGCTTTCAGAGGCTGTAAAGGCTGATGATGATGTGGCTGTTTCTAAAGCACTTGTAAGGCTTAGTACATTTGTTAAGCAGTTACATGATGCAGGAAGCAGACTGATTAATGAATAATAAGAAACATAAAGGCATCCGCCGGTTTATGTATTACATGAACCAGAGCAATGCGTAAGCGCGTGCCGGTGGTTACCGGCAGCACCTCTGTGGCCGACAAGGCAGGCAACTTCCTCCGCCGTGGCCACCGATACCGACGGTGCTGCAACTATCGTATACAACAACTACACGGGCGACGTGCTGGGCACTGCCGCTACCGCCGAGGCCGGCCAGGCCATGGCCGATGGCGCTGCGCTTTGCCGAGGGTTCGCCGGTCACCTACACAGTGAGAAATTACCCCGACAAAAGGCGCCACGTGTTCGACAACCTGCCCACCGCCGTGCTCGCACCGGCAAAGGAGCAGCTTGAGACATCTACTTCCTGGCCGGCTACAAGGCTGGCCAATACGTAACTAG
>VOFJ01002508.1_pt1 | contig 22995 bp, 28 predicted proteins | sample 5384081 | NCBI WGS metagenome assembly VOFJ01 (sample SAMN12384729, study PRJNA508395) | human gut metagenome | isolation source: healthy gut I | host: Homo sapiens | reverse complement strand
GGATATTTCCAGCAAGACCGTTCTTTATCTGCACGTATACGTCCGATAGAGGAAGGAAAATATCATCCGGCAATAGTCATAGGTACCAATGACCCTTTCAAAGACACTGGAACCAACTACTTTGCAACCATATATGGCGTACTGACCAAAGGCTTCTCCATCGCAAAAAGGAGACCGACTAGCACTGACTGCCGGATATTACCTGCCACTGAACAAACACAGTATACAAGACGGTCCTTTCGGAGGCATCAGCTACTCCCCTGCTTTCTGCCGGGAAATGACTGTCATAGCCGAATATGATTCGAAAGGTTTCAATGTGGGAGCTGCCGCCAGATTATGGAGGCATCTCTCCATCCCATGTGTTTACCAGAGAATTCAACAGCATATCGGGAGGGATACGGTATAAATGCAGGCTGTTGCACTAAGAGAGGATGAAGGATTAAGGATTAGGATTAAAGAGTAGGATGAAAACAAGAGAAAAAGCGGTTTGAAGTGGATACTGGCAGTATGGAATTCTGTGGTATTTCTGCAATGGCAGATGCCCAAGTGACAGAGAGCCTGAAAGCCATCGGTATGGAAAATATACGATGTGCACAGACCCCAGGGGTAACCACTGTAAGTTTTGAGAACAATGTATATAGAAGTACCTACACCGGAGTGGGCAAAGCCATAGATACCTGCTTGGGAAGCAAGACGAAGGGCGATTTGCAATTGGTGGTACTGGAAAACCGGATTCCCAGGCTTTGCATCAATCTGCCGGATACATTGACGGAAGCATACAGAAACGGGGAAATCAGCCTGACACAAGTATATCAGCAAATGGGAATTACGGTAGATACGGATCCTGCCATGAAAGCATTGAAAAATGCCGGTCAGGAAGAAGTGCCGTCTGCCTGGAAGGTGGATTTGGTGATATACCCCGATTTGTTTTTGGAGAACAATACGTTTGACGAACTGTATACATATGCCATCAACCTGAATCCGGCAGTGGAAATGGCTCTATGGAAAGGTGGGAAAATGACCGCACAAGTGATACTGCCCGTAGCCACCAATCTGAGTGGAGAGATGAAACGGATAAGACCGGGAATCATAGCTCTATCGCAGGATGTACGCTTCAGGCACAACATCTTCGGGAAAATGACGGTGGGTAACTTCACCAACAACAGATATGGTGCACAACTGGAAATAAAATACCGCACCAACAACGGACGCTGGGAACTGGGCGGAACGGCAGGCTCCACCGGTTTCTCCGCCATCACCCGGGAAGACGGCTGGTATATAGGCAGAAAACAGCGTATCAATGCCTCACTGAATGCTTCGTACTACGAACCACGCCTCAACTTGCAGTTCGACTTGAAAGCAGGAAGATATATTTACGGTGATTATGGAGTGAGAGGAGACTGTACGCGGCACTTCGGAGAGTATGCCATCGGCTTGTATGCCCTTTGTACAGACGGAGAGATAAACGGAGGATTTCATTTTGCCATCCCCCTGCCGGGAAAAAAAAATGGAGTAGAAAAGGATTCTTCAGAGTAAAACCGGCTGACTACTTTGCATGGGCATACGGCATGGTGGCAGATGGAGAGTACATAGAAAAACAACTGGGAAAAAAGTTACAGTACACGCCCTAACGAAAACCGAAGCAGCAACTTCTACCAGCCGGACTATATACGCTATTTCCTTATAAAGGAACTGCAAAAAAGAAAAAATCGAAATAAGTATAATTTAAACAGATTAGTTTTATCAAATGACGAAAATTATGAAAAAGGAAAAAGTTTATTTTTAGGAGGTGCATTGATGTTTGCAATGACCTTCAGCACAACAGTCCTTACATCTTGCCACGATGACGACAAGAAGTATGAAGAAGTGGAAGACCCGCTAAGAAGTCAAACAGCCTACTACATTGCAGGTACCATTACCGATGCCAACGGTCCATTGGCAGGAGCCACCGTAAAAAGCGGCGAATACTCTGCCACAACCGATGCAAAAGGCGTATACTCACTGACTGTGAACAAAACCGGCATCTACACGCTCACCCGTAACAGCTGAAGGACATGATGACTACGAGGCCACAGCAGAATTTACAGACGGAACAGCCAACCACAGCCTGATGGTGGTAAATGTAAAAATGTCAACAACCATAGAATTCGGCGAGATGCAGGAGGCTGACGGAAGCACCATTGAGGCTCGAAAATAGAAAATCCGGAAAAGGAGAATGCCGCCACCATCAACATACCCACCGGAGGTACGGAAGAAAACACCAAGATTGCAGCCGTCGTGTTTGAAGAGGCACGTGAGGCCAATCCGGCAACTTCCACACAACCGGAAGCATCAAAGGCTTCTGTAAATAACGTAGCCATCAAGACAGAGCCGGCTGACGCTGTTGCCAAGGAAGATATCATCATTGCCATTCCCAATCCGTCGACTGATGCCAACCTGGGCTATTTTGATCCGGAAAACATGGAAGTGGAATCCAGCGAGGCGCCTGCAACCAGAGCCGCTGCTAAAACCGTAGGATTCAACAATAACAATTACCATCATTACCATTCCGCAAGGCGAGAAGATAGCCGGCAAATATTCACCTAGAGTGAAATTTACCAAACAAGCTGCCGCCAGTGTAGCAGACGGCTACAACGAAGTGAATGGAAAAGCCGAGGTAATCAAGATTGAGAACAGAGATTACGATGCACTGGAAAACATCATCCTGACCCTTAAAATCAAGAACGGATGGGACTATACCGTTTCTCCGGCTGAAGCGCTGAAAGCTGCAGGAGCATCCGATGCACTGGCCACATACATCAACAACTACATTGAAACTGAAGAGGGAGGTACGAACGGTTCTTATGAAATTGAACAAAAGCTGACTGCAAGTGTCAGTGGCAACCATGTACTGCTGTATGGCAGCAAGCGTATGGTACGCGTGAAGACATATACCTTTAAAGTAGTGGTAGGCAACCAGAGCAAAGACGTAAAAGTAGAGCTGAAAAGCTACACGGGACATCAGGAAGAATATTCAAACAATCCGGTCAGCCAGCACTCAGGCGGCACCACAGGCGGTCAAGGATAATTTTCTCCACAGTCTGAAACCAATAAAAGCTATTCATTTATGACCATAGCCGTTGATTTTGACGGTACCATTGTAGAACACCGCTATCCCCAGATAGGAGAAGAAATTCCCTTTGCCACCGCTACGCTGAAGATGCTGATAAACGAGCGTCACCGGCTGATTTTATGGTCGGTACGTGAAGGGAAGCTCCTGGAGGAAGCTGTGGAATGGTGCAGGGAACGGGGTGTGGAATTCTATGCCGTCAACCGGGACTATCCGGAAGAAGACATCGCACACATCGGTTTTTCACGCAAAGTAAAAGCCGATCTCTTTATCGATGACCGCAACCTGGGCGGACTGCCTGACTGGGGAAGCATCTACCGCATGGTGCATGACGGGCTGACCTACGAAGAACTGTTTCGCGAAAACAGTGAACCAGTCCGGCAGAAAAAAGAAGGGCTTTTGGGCACGTTTGAAAAAATAATATCCGAATGAGATTTTTGACTTATGTCAATTCATAAACCGCAAAAACCTTCTAATTTTTTACTCGAAATAGAGAAAGATTAGTTTTTATAAGAGTAAAGAGATTAGTTTTTAGGGTGCACTAAAAAAAAAATAGGCAATATCCACAATGGTTATTGCCTATTTTTATATATATAGCCGGAAGCCAAGTACATCAATACAGACTTCCTTGACCGACTTCCGTAAAGAGCTTCGACAACTTCTCCACCACCGGTTTCATATAACGTTCTCCTTTCTCGGCAGAAGCTTTTTTGGGGTTCCCTACCCCGCTGTCGACTGTAGCCTTATCCCAATGGCGAGGAGCCCAGCCAACCTTTTCATTCAAGGAAGGAATGGCAAACGGTTTGGATTCCCCGTCACCGGCCTCATCCAAATTCACCAGCTCGGGATGGTAATGCATCATGACGGAAGTCTCAGACTCGCCGGCATGGTCGTCGACAACAGCCTCAAAGTAGTCTTTGGGGAGGGACGATGCTGAACCAGTCGGCAGCGATAATCAGAAAATCGGGATACACAAACGCCAGGTCACGAATCATTCCCTTGAAGTTGTTGCCGCCATGACCGCTGAGAATAATCAGCTTACGCATGCCTTGTGCATAGAGGGAGGCAACTATGTCTTCCAGAATAGCCTGTTGGGTGGAATAGCGGGTATGGATGCAGAACGGAAGTTCGCGCTGCCCCGGATTGTGTGCACCGAAAGGTACGGGAGGCATCACCATACAGCGTACACCGGAATTCTGCAAAGCCAGTGCAGCCGCATCTACGGCAATATCATGCGGCAGAATACAATCAGTGAGATAAGGCAGATGCAGATTATGGGGCTCCGTAGCTCCCCAAGGTAGGATGACAACGTCATACTTCACTCCTTTCACCTTTCCATAGCAGGAAACAGTAAGGTCAATTTCTCTTTTTTCCATGATAGTTTATTTTGGGGGTAAATCTTTACCGCAAAAATAAACATTATTCCGTCACATTGAACCTATTGCCGGCGATATTCTTTAGGTGACATGCCAGTGTGATGCTTGAAATACTTGCCAAAGAAGGACTGGTTGGCAAAATGCAGCTCGTCCGCAATTTCCTGAATGCTCATTTCGGAAGACTTCAACAAGGCTTTGGCTTCCAAAACGACGAGACTGTCAATCCATTCGCCCGCCGTCTTTCCGCTGATTTCTTTCACTACGGTGGAAAGGTGCTTGGCGGTGAGGAACATCTTATCGGCATAGTAGGACACACTTCGCTCTTCTTTATAAGACTCTGAAACGGCACGGATAAAGCGCTCGAACAAGTCTTCCTTCCTGCTTTTGGGAATGCGTTCCTGGATGACATGTCCTTGATAGATATTATATATCTCATAAAAAAGGGCCAACAGCAACCCCTCGGGTGATTTCCTTACGGAAAGGGTTGTCTTTCAGCTTCACCTTGCTCCAAAGAAAAGAGTGATACTCCTGAAACGATTGGGATTCCTCCGGAGTGATGTGAACGAAGGGCCGCTCCTTAATCATGAAAAACATAGGGAAAAGCTGTTGCATGGTAGGTATCACCATATCCATAAAATCCCTTGAGACGGCAATGAAAAAGACCGGAAAAATCTTCGGAGCGTTCCCGTTGCAGAACAATCTGGTCGGGAAGAATAATGCCCAACATACCTTCCCGCATTTCACATTGCTGCAGGTTGAGTTCCAGTTTGCACCACCCTTTCAAACAGACAGTCAGGCAAGCAGCATTCAAACGGGTGGGATAAGAGCTCAAAGGCATATCCTTGATGTCATTAAAAATAGCAAAATCATTGCCGATGAAATCAATCATCGGCAAATGATGTATCTGGGAAATGTCTACATTCCGTATTCTCTTAGTATCCATGGTTTTTGTGCTTTGGCGACAAATGTAGGACTATTTTGCGGAATTTAGCTCTAAAAATTATTAAATGGAAACTTTTAGTTCATTATCTTGAAACCCGATAAAGAAGGTTCTCGGCTGCGTCGGTCCGTAGAAATAACCCGCATCGCGGAATTCCCCTTTATCCAGGTCTTTCTGGAAACTGTTAAAGATATTCCGTACACCCGTATTCAACTGAAGTTTGATATGGTCGTGAAGCACAAAGGTGTAGTTCAGCTTCACATTCAGGTCCAGGAATTGGGGAGTATGCTCCATGCGGTCTGAAGTGATATTACAGAAGGCACCCTCGGGAGCATCTTCCGGTGCGTAGTGCGGAACAATCATCTTTCCCGTATAGGTACCGGAAAGAGAGAAATCAAAATTCTTTACCGGTGCGGAGGAGAAAGTGAAGTACCCGTAATAATCAGGTGTACGGGGCATGCGCTTGGTGGTAAGGTCTTCTCCGTCCACCTTCGTCCAGGCTTCCTCATGGGTATAGCGGCTGCGCTGTGCCGTAAATCCGAGCTGGAACTGCGCCTCCTTGCCATGGGCAATCTTTACATCCAGATTGGCACCATATACGCGTGCACCGTTTCCGTTGCGGCGCTCCTTGATGACATCCCCTACTTCGTTCTTGCCGATATCTTCGAGCACAAAGACGTGGCGCAGGTCTGTATAGAAACCTTCCACCAGGATGTTTGCCTGCCAGTGACCCAGATGGGCAGTCCAGTCCACCGAACCGCTGTAACTGTTGGAGCGTTCTTCACTCAGGTTATCGGCGAGTTTGATTTGGACTCCCTTGCCGCCTACTGCCGTCACGTGCAAGTCCTCATCGTATGCCTGCGGAGCACGGAAACCGGTAGAATAAGTCAAGCGTGCCTGAAAATCATCTGTCGGCTTGTAGAGCAGGTTGACGCGGGGGCTGAAAATAAGCTTGTCTATCAGGTTGTGCTTATCCAGGCGGGCGCCGACCAGCATGGTCAGTACGTTCATCTTCCACTCATTCTGCACGAAGGCGCTGGCAATGCGGACATCCTGCTCCATGTCACGATGATAGCCGGTCATGATGTCGTGCAGGGAGTTGTTCTGATATTCCAGTCCGCTGGTGAAGGTAGCGGGAGCAAAGAAACAGTTGTCCATATTGCCTACATACATGCCACCTGCCACCCAAGTCAGATCTTTCGTCTTTCCGTATGCATTCATGTTCTTTTTTGGGCACCATAGTAGCTGTTGCGGTCGGTGTGCTGGATGGAGGTGTAAGCTGAAATCTTATGCTTGTATTCTTTCCAAAATAGATCGTAACTCAATCCGCCACTATTGATAACGTGCTTGGTCTGTTCGGTAATATCCGTTTCATGCGGCTGCAAATCAAATTTATTCCCTCCGCGGCGGAACTCATTCGTAGTATGATATTCCAGACTGATACGGCTGAACTGCGTAGGACGGTAATAGGCACGGAAACCGAAGGTATTCATGTTCAGCTTGCCCAGCTCGGAAAAGCCATCACCGTCGCGGTCGTAGGGGTTACGGTTGCGGTAACTCTCATAAAAGGCAATGCCGTAAGAGTTATCTTTGGCAACCAGCGACACATTGCCACCCATATATTGCTCCCAGGACTTGCCGTCCATATTGGAGAACATGCTCGATACCTGGAAGGAATTGTTGATGGGGTCTTTCGTGATGATATTGATGGTTCCGCCCACTGCATTAGCACCAAACAGGGCAGAGCCTCCACCACGCACCACTTCTACCCGTTCAATCATGTTCACGGGGATTTGCTCCAGTCCGTACACACCGCTCAATGCACTGATGATGGGACGGCTGTTTATCAATATCTGCGAATACGGACCTTCCAAGCCATTGATGCGCACCTGGGGAAACCACAGTTCTGGCAGTTGTTCTCCACACGCAAGCCCGACTGGTAGTTCAGTGTCTTGGCAAGGTCGGTGGAGTTGACCATCTCGAACAATTTGGTACTCATCACATTCACGACTACCGGAGCTGCCTTGCGGCTTACCTCGTTGCGGTTGGCAGATACCACCACTTCATCGGTCATAAAACTCTCCTCTTCCATCGGGAAATGGTATGACGGCAGTAAAGTCCTTGCTCACCGTCACGTCCTTCTCTTGGGTCTTATAGCCCACGGCAGACACACGGAGCTTGTATTTTCCCGCCGGAAGCTTGCGGAACTCAAATTGTCCTTCTTCATTGAAACCGTTCCCTGACCGCTGCCGATAATCAAAACCGTGGCATACGGTATATTTTCCTCCGTACCTTTCACTAGCACATGGCCGGAAATCATATTGCCTTCCTTTATAGGATTTACGGCAAAGCTACGCTGGCACTTACCACTGCAAGTACCAACGCCAAAATGTATTGTTTCATCAAATTAGCGCTCTAAATTAAAAAATAATTCAAGTCTGAAAAAAGATAATCATCTGACATACCGCACTTCTTTCACTGAAATACCGGACATTCGAAAACACCTGGTATCTACATGCAAAAAATCCAGGCGTTTTTAAACCTAATGACTATGAAAAAAGAGCGGGAGGAGCGCGAAGGGAAAGAGCTACGTATAACTTCCCCTTTACAGTAGGCGTTGCCGGTTTGGCTCTGAGCATGGACAGCAAAGGACGCATCGGATGCTGGACCTCATACATCCGCCCCGGAAGAGCAGAATACTGACACATGCACGATAACCAGAAGGGAAGTCTGAGAGTGAGAGTGTGTGCCATGAAAAGGGTGCGAGTGCGTTATCATCACCCCATTCACATAATGGACGTGAGTGAACGCAGTGATGCTTGCCTGGTACATGATAAACAGTACCAGCAAGCTCAATGCGCCTATAATTTTTTTTCTTCTGCTTCACGTCCAAAAACTTATACTATAGATTTTGAGCCGCAAAGATAGTGAATTATTCTTTAACTTTGCCAAACAAGAACTCATAATCACGCTTGGAAGCCGGAGCCGTCCATTCTTCGGGAATAAACTTCCACTGATTCAGCGCACGCGGTTCAATCACCTTCTTTCGCTCGATGTACTGCATCAGATAATAGCGTAAGTCCTTATCCGTAGAGTGGATGATGCGCTCCTTCAATTCATCCTGCGAGATGCCGGAACCCTTTGTCAGCAATTCGCCGCCACCGTTTCCGCGATAAGAATTCACCGCTACCTTATACATTTTATCCATATCGAACGGGGTACCGTCTGCCATACTGAGAATGGTTACTTTCTCGCCATCCGGCTTGGTCACATCCACCGTGTAGATAATACCCGCCGCAGAATCGAAGTTGAAGCTGAAATTCTTGAATGAGGCCCTATCCGTAGCACCTTCGCGGCGTTTCTCACGGAAGAGCAGGATATGGTCGTTCGGAGACTTCATCCGATTGGTCCACAAATCATACGACATCTCCAAGGCATCGCGTATCTCCTTTCCCGTCAGACGCATGGTGTAAAGCATATTTTCGTACTTATACAGATTGAACATATCGTTCACAAAAATGTCTCCTTTTACGGATTTCCGTATCATAGGACAAAGGAGCCGCAAAGAAATATCCGCTCCGCTGATTGCCAACTGCAATTATCGTGGATAAGGTCTATAAAAGCGGAAGAACCGAAATAAGCAGGACGTGTGGAGATAGTCTCGGTAAAAGAACCAATTTTCTTGGAAACAAAATTCTGCACGGCTTCATTTTCGGGGGCAAAGCGTTGCATGAACTCTTCGCTGACGCCGTAGTCTTGCGTATCGGACAGTATGCCGTCTATCTTCTTGCCTACAACCTTGCCGTCACGCAGTTTCAAGGTTATATCCACATTACTCACAACGACACCGTTGCTGGCAGGGTCCATCACCAGTACCGAGTCACCGGCTATGTTGCACACCCTCTTGCATTCGCGCGCATGGTCGTGCCCCATCAGGACAATATCGAATCCCGGCACGTTGCACGCCACTTCCACCGAAGCGTTTTCGCGATACTTGCCTCCCATCAGCTGGGCATCCTGGCCGGCATGGAACATACCGATAACCAAATCAGGCTTTTCCTGCTCACGGATAATCTTCATCCATTTGCGGGCAGTCTCCTCCATATCGTCGAAACGCAGCCCTTTCCACAGATTCTCTGAAAGCCATACGGGGATGGCAGGAGTTATCATACCGAGAACCACAATTTTTAACTCTCCGTCACGTTCCAGCACCTCATAGGGTTTGAAATGGGTTTCTCCGGTAGCAGTATCCACAATATTGGCACCCAATATCGGAAAACGGCAGTCACCTGCCCAACGGTCGAAAAACGGTACGGCCGGTCTCTACGTCATGGTTACCCATATTACCGGCATTATACCCCATGAAATTCATCATCTCCGCTGCCAGATGAGGGGCAACGGTATCTATGTAATTATAATAATAGGCTGTGGGCTGTCCCTGCAGAATGTCGCCATTGTCCAAAAGAATCAGGTTTTCGCCATAAGCCTCACGTTCTTTTTGCACCAAAGCATGCACACGTGCCAGACTGCCGGTTGCCTCCCGGCGGCGTATAAAGTCGTAGGGATAGTAGTTGCCGTGTATATCACTGGTCTGTAACGACTTTCAGTTTCACCTCTTTTCCTGCGCAGGCAGTATGCTTGTCGACAAAATCCAGATAAAAAAAACAACTAAAGCGTTTCATTATATATCCTTATTTCTTGTCGGTTCTTATAAGTTCATAGGGTGGGTAAACATAAACCGCGCTCCATCCGTATAGGCAGGATCTATCCAAATCTCGCCGCCCCACTTCTCAACAGGTCAGCTTACAGATGGACAAGCCCAAGCCGAGTTCCCTGCAGATATTCGTTCAGCTTCTCGAAACGTTCGAACACCCGTTTCTGTTTGTCCAATAGGAATGCCGCAACCAGTGTCAGTCACCGAGAATACTGCAACATTCCTCGCCGTATCCGGCTCCAGCTTCAAGGTTATCGTACCTTCTTTTGTAAACTTGTCCGCATTGGAAAGCAGATTTATCACAACCTGCTGTAAACGCTGCACATCCGTCCGCATCTCCACTACCTCACGTTCACACTCAAATAAGAATTGATTGGTCGACCTGCGTGCCTGGGCCACGGAAGCTACTACCTGCTGGCATATCTGCACTACATTGCAGCTCTCCAAAGAAAGGATGACGCGGTCGGCCTCCAAACGGGACACATCCAATATGTCATTGATTAGCCGAAGCAGCAAATCAGAGTTGGTCCTGATAATCTCGAAATAGCCACGCTGTTCTTCTTCCGAGGCTCCTCCGGCAGACAGCACGTCCGAGAAGCCCACAATCGCATTCAATGGAGTACGGATTTCGTGGCTCATATTGGCAAGGAAAGCACTCTTCAGGCGGCTGGATTCTTCGGCACGGTCCTTTGCTTCGCGCAAGGCACCTTCGGATACCTCCAGTTCATCCTTCAACTTCTTTGTATGATAATAAAAGTAAAGGGAAACGAACAAACCGCCCAACAGCACCAACAGAACAGCACCGACAAACCAGATATGATACTTGTACTGCTCGTAGAAAGAAGGGGTTACGTTCAGCATCTTTACCGGTTCCGGAAGGCCGGGCGATATTCAGTTTCTTTTCCTTCACAAGTTTGCCGTCCAGTATGGTCTCATTCGGAATGATTTCCATATGGGTCTCACTATCCTGGGAGGTGGTCAGCAGGCGGTAAGACTGTCTTGCCATCTCCTTGCCCAAAGCACGGTAGGCAGGAACGACACCTGCCACAGCCCAATATCCCAAGCCTACGGAACTGAGCGCGAGAAAGTGGGCAAAGTGGGAGCTGCTTCCATCATGGCGTAGGTTGCATTCCGCATGAAGTAACCATCGTTCATGTCCACACGCCATGTCCCCATCAATATAGCTGTATTTTCCGGTAACTCATGCAATCTGTCACAAATGGTATATATGGTATGGACGCGTCCGTCCAGCAGAATCAGGTCGAGTTCCGGAAACTTCTGCATCTCCTTCACTACATAGGCTTGCATGGCAACGCCGCCATAACTGTTGTCTGAGACAAAAGCGATATTCTTGGTGCCGGGATACATCTGCTTTATCATATTGATGTTGGCCTCCATCATCATACTCATAAACGAAGCCAGCCTTGATAGGCGAACTGGGGAAATCTGTGAAGAAGTCGACGGATTCGGGCATCCAGGTCTTTAAGTCGACCGTATCGCCCGGCAACAATATGGCGTTACGGCTGGACAATGCACTTACGACCGGAGTATTGCCGCGTATAGAGTCGGGCAGAGAAAGATAGGCAGCCCAAGCCTCCTGCCCAATAAGGACGGTCAGCGCCGGACTGTTATCGCCCTGGTATTTGGATAATAGCTCCACCATCCTCCGTTCCCAAAGGGGAGATTCGGAGAAGCTTTTGCAGTTCATGTTTTCCAATGCGATGGTGTTTGTCCCGCCCAGGCGTTGGAACTCCTCCATAAAGTCTGAGATGTTGCCGGAAGTACGGCCGGCATCCGGATTATAGGAGCTGATAATCAGTATCGGATGCTCCCCCGTAATAGAGAACACTGGTAACAGACAGCAGAATAATGCTATGATACATGACGATATGGTACGAAACACATCAGTCATGAAGGTCATAGTCATTAATGCCATAAAGTATGGCGTAGGACTTTGCTAAATTTGCTTTTTCAAATTTAGCCATAAATGTGGTGTCACTCTCGGCATTGGTATCACGATGTTTTGCTTCGTTAAAGTCATAAATATCCTTCAGCCTACGGGAACGCCCTCCTCATCAAAGAAGATTGTCGCACAGCCCAAGGCATAATCAAATTCATCATTCTCATAGAAAGAGATGGTTTGGGAATAATAGACCTTTCCTTTAATGATTACCTTCTGTGGGCCATGAAACAGCTTCTCGCTTGCCGCACGCGAGGCAACAGCCGCTTTCGCAATCCGCTCAAAGACTTCTGACGACACGGTCATAGTTTGACCTTTTTTGTAAAATACCAAAGCAGGCATTGTTTTTCAAAATCGCTATTCACTTTTGCCATGAAATGCTTCAATACCTCCTCAAGGTTTTTGCCGAAATGTGTTTTTGAGCCTCATTTTCGGCTGCTTTCACTAACGTATTGATAAATGTAGTGAGCATTTTATCTAAAATCGATTGACCTTTAGCTTCTTCCATATTTATTGTTTATTAGTTCGTTATAGTTGACAAACTTCGCAATAATAAATGATTTTTCCAAGAATATGGGGTTTATTTTCGTACGACGATTGTTTTTCGTACTTTTGGCATCCATTATAAAAAAGAGAGAACCGATGATACAACATTTCCACCGCATGATATCTGCCGCCCTCGGCATATCAGAGAAACAAATAGTACAGACCCTCGGATTGCTGAACGATGGTGCCACCATCCCCTTCATCAGCCGCTACCGAAAGGAAGTGACGGGAGGACTGGACGAAGTGCAGATTGAATCCATAAAGACCCACTATGAAAAGCTGAACGAAATCGCCAAACGTAAAGAAACCATCCCGAACACCATACAGGAACAAGGTAAACTGACCACCGAACTTCAGAAACGTATCGAGGAGACTTGGGACAATACCCTACTGGAGGACATCTACCTCCCCTACAAGCCCAAACGGAAAACACGTGCCGAAGCAGCCCGTCAAAAGGACTGGAACCCCTCGCCACCCTGCTGATGCTGCAACGTGAGCCTCATCCGGAGGAACGCGCCGCCAATTACGTGAAAGGAGACGTGAAGAACGTGGAAGATGCACTGAAAGGTGCCCGTGACATCATAGCCGAGCATGTTAGCGAAGACGAACGTGCCCGAAACAGCGTGCGCAACGCATTTGCCCGCCAAGGCACACTGACCGCCAAGGTGGTGAAAGGCAAAGAAGAGGAAGCGACCAAATACCGCGACTACTTCGATTGCTCCGAATCGTTGAAGCGATGCAACTCCCACCGCCTGCTCGCCATCCGGCGTGCCGAAGCGGAAGGCCTGCTGAAAGTCAGCATCAGCCCGGACGATGAGGAGTGCGTGGAACGGCTGGAACGCCAATTCGTACGGAGCAACAACCCCTGCGGACCAGCAAGTGGCGGAAGCCGTGCAGGATTCCTACAAACGCCTATTGAAGCCATCCATAGAGACGGAATTCGCCACGCAAAGTAAGGAACGTGCTGATGAGGAAGCCATCAAGGTATTTGCCGAAAACCTCCGTCAGTTGTTGCTGGCTTCACCACTGGGGCAAAAAGCGTGTGATGGGTATAGACCCCGGATTTCGTACGGGTTGTAAAGTTGTGTGCCTCGATGCACAAGGAAATCTGCTCCACAATGAGAACATCTACCCCCACCCTCCGGTCAGCAAGCAGAAAGAGGCATTTGCCAAGCTGCAAATGATGATAGAGTCTTATAAGATAGATGCCGTTGCCATAGGTAACGGAACTGCCAGCCGCGAGACGGAGGAGTTCTTGAAACATCAGCGCTTCAACCGCGACATACAGATATTCATCGTCAGCGAGCAGGGAGCTTCCATCTATTCGGCCTCTAAAATTGCACGGGACGAGTTTCCCGACTACGACGTCACCGTACGCGGTGCTGTGTCCATAGGCAGACGACTGATGGACCCGCTGGCAGAGTTGGTAAAGATTGACCCGAAATCTATTGGTGTGGGGCAATACCAGCATGATGTGGACCAAACCAAGCTGAAAAAAAATCACTGGACCCGACCGTAGAAAAAACTGTGTAAACTTGGTAGGTGTCAACCTGAACACCGCAAGCAGCCATCTACTGACCTACATCTCGGGATTGGGTCCGCAACTGGCACAGAACATTGTGAACTATCGCGCCGAAAACGGTGCCTTCACCTCGCGCAAGGAACTGATGAAAGTACCTCGTATGGGTGCCAAGGCGTTTGAGCAATGTGCCGGCTTCCTACGCATTCCGCAGGCAAAGAATCCGCTGGACAATACTGCCGTACACCCGGAAAGCTATTGCATCGTAGAACAAATGGCAAAGGACTTGGGTTGCAGCGTAGCCGAGCTGATAGCCAACCGGGAGCTGCGTCTGAAGATTAATCCGGAACGCTACCTCTCCCCCACCGCGGGCATGCCGACACTGAAAGACATCCTGCAAGAGCTGGACAAGCCCGGACGTGACCCACGCGGACCGATAAAAATATTTGAATTTGATAAGAACGTGCGCACCATCAGCGACCTGCGCGAAGGCATGGAATTGCCCGGCATCGTAGGAAACATCACCAACTTCGGCGCATTTGTCGATATAGGCATCAAGGAAAACGGACTGGTACACCTCTCCCAACTCGCCGACAGATTCATATCAGACCCTAATGAAGTAGTGTCCATTCATCAACATATACGCGTAAAGGTACTCAGCATAGATATGGACCGGAAACGCATACAGCTGACAATGAAAGGAGTGGAACAGAATTAGTGATTAGGGATTAATGATTAATGGTTAGTGGTTAATGGTTTCTGTATTAATCATTAATCATTAATCATTAATCATTAATCATTAATCATTAATCATTAATCATTAATCACTAATCCCTAATCACTAATCCCTTATAAATAGTGTCTTAAGATAATTACTGTACCAAGCACTAAAAAGTAGTGAACACAGAATAGAGCCTTCGAACCCGAAAGTTCCTCCATTTATCAGATTTTCTTCCGGAAAGTGAAGAATCAGCAGATTCTTATTGCTAAATTCATTTCCACTGACTTTATATCCCAAAAACAGAACCTTGAATCCAGTTCCAGAACCAATGCAAGGCAATGGGGAAACAGAGGTTACGCGTGTATATATAGGAAGCTCCCAAGAAACAACCCGCCAGCATGATATTCAAAAACGGGACGAAGGCAAAGCTGGGATTGAAAAGATGCATCAACGAAAATAACACCGCAGAGATAAACAATGCCACAAACTTATTGACGCCTCCATCCAGCATACGCCCTAAAATGAAACCGCGTCCAATAACTTCTTCCGTAACTGCCACTAAAAAAATAAAGCAAAAGACTCGACAACAACGAAATGGGAGAAAACAAGCCCCCGGCCACTTCCACAGCCCCCAACAATAAAGACAAGCCAAAACCAACTGCATACAAGAACACGACAAACAAAGCTCCGTTCAGCAGGCTTCTACCCCATCCTTTCAAAGACAAGCCCAAGCCCGAAAAAGGAAGCTTCCTGAAGCCCAGCACCATACAAGCGGCAATAAGCCCACTGGCCAACATCAAGGCTTCATTCAACATCATTAAATAGACGCTCATCCCACCAGCTTGTGTCTTCAACTCAGGGAAAGCAATCGCAAAAGGTATGGCAAACAAAAACAGAAAAATCATAAAAAGTACAGTAAACAGTACTATATCAACGAATGCCAGCCAAATACGTTTTGTTTTACTCACAGCAACACACTCTTCCTTCACCGTTTCTTCCGTCTCCATTTGTATCTCATTTTGATTAATATCCGACAAAAATAATAATAAAAAGAAAAAACTTCATGTATTCCTGCCGGTTTCTTCTTATATTTGAAAAATCAATCTGGAATCGACAAACATGAAACTTAGAAAAATACTTTTAGCCGTTGCCGGACTGGCGTTAATGCTGAATGCCTCGGCACAAAAATCCCAAAGATACTACGTGGCCAAACCCGGCACCCTGGTGGAACTGACGACAGAAGCGGAAGCCAATGAAATCACCCAACTGACCCTGCAGGGCAAGCTGAATGCCGTAGATTTCAGGCATCTACGGGATGAATTCAAAAACCTGCAACTGCTGGACATTTCCAATGCCTCCATCAGCATGTATGCAGGCAAGAACGGGACTTATCCAAACCGTTTTTATGTATATCCTGCCAATTGCATTCCGGCATATGCCTTCTGCAAGCAAATGGACGACAGTACATTTGTAGGCAAGGAGACACTGACCAGGATTATCCTTTCCGACAAGACCAAGAACATCGAAGATGCTGCCTTTAAGGGATGTAAAAATCTCAAGATATGCCAGATACGGAAGAAAACGGCTCCCAATCTGTTGTCCGAAGCATTGGCCGATAGCGTTACAGCCATATTTGTTCCATTGGGATGCAGTGACTCCTATCGTACCAAAATGAAATGGGAGACCTTTGCATTCATTGAAGGAGAACCACTGACAGTAAATGTGCAGATTGGTAAAATGGGCAGCCTTGCCAGCGAACTGTTAAGAGCCGGATTTCAGCCCAAAGACGTTAACTTTCTGACCGTTGAAGGAAAAATGGACGAAGCCGACTTCACATTGATACGCGACTATATGCCCAATCTGGTTTCCATCGACATGACCAACAGTAATGCCACTGCAATTCCCGACTATACTTTCACCCAAAAAGAAGTATCTGCTGAACGTACGGCTCCCGCAAGAGCTTAGAAGCATCGGACAGCGTGCATTCAGTGGCTGCGGCCGTTTGTGCGGCACGCTGGTGCTTCCTGCCAGTGTAACCGCCATTGAGTACGGAGCATTTATGGGATGCGACAACCTGCGCTATGTGCTTGCCACGGGGAATAAGATTACCACGCTAGGCGACAACCTTTTCGGAGAGAGTAAAGGTAAAATCATATACAAGGAGAAGCGGTAGTATTGTAATCCTTTTTCAACGTATCAACAAGAAAAAGCAATCCCCCTCCCAGAAGTAGTTCTGGGAGGGGGATTACGTTTTACTAAATCTTGTCCGACGATTTACTAAATCCTTCCCGGAGATTTAGTAAATCTCCATACGAGTTTTAGTAAAACATCCGAAGGCCTTCGGAAAGGATTCAAGAGTCTGTTCTGAAAATTTATCTTTTAAGCTCCGTACATACGTGCACGCAACTCCTTGATGTGGTCTGAAGTGATGTATTCGTCATACTCCATCATCTTGTCGATAATACCGTTCGGAGTCAATTCGATGATACGGTTGGCAACCGTCTGAATGAACTCGTGGTCGTGGGATGAGAAAAGGATATTGCCTTTATAGGTCTTTAGATTATTGTTGAATGCCTGGATAGACTCCAAGTCGAGGTGATTGGTAGGTGTATCCAGAATCAAGCAATTGGCATTGCGCAGCTGCATACGTGCAATCATGCAACGCATCTTCTCACCTCCCGACAATACGCTTGCTTTCTTCAGCACCTCCTCGCCGGAGAACAGCATACGTCCCAGGAAGCTCTTCATATAGACTTCATTGCCTTCACCGAACTGGCTCAACCAGTCCACCAGATTCAGGTCTGTATTAAAGAATGCAGTATTGTCCAGCGGCAGGTAAGCGGTGGTGATAGTCACACCCCAGTTGAAAGTACCTGCATCCGGTTTCATATTCTCGTTGATGATTTCGAACAGGGCGGTCATGGCGCGCGGGTCGTGCGAAAGGAATACAATCTTGTCTCCCTTCTCTACGTTGAAGTTGACGTCGCGGAACAGCACCGTACCATCTTCCAGCGTTTTCGTCAAACCGGAAACTTCCAGAATCTGATTACCCGGTTCGCGTTCGGGCGTAAAGATGATGCCCGGATACTTACGTGATGACGGCTTGATTTCTTCTACATTCAGTTTCTCCAACATCTTCTTGCGGCTGGTAGTCTGCTTGCTCTTTGCCACATTGGCACTGAATCGGCGGATAAACTCTTCCAGCTCTTTCTTCTTCTCCTCGGCCTTTGCCTTCTGGTTCTGCTGCTGACGGAGCGCCAGCTGGCTGGACTCGTACCAGAAGCTATAGTTACCGGCAAAGAGGTTAATCTTTCCGTAGTCGATGTCCACTGTATGCGTACAAACGGAGTCGAGGAAGTGACGGTCGTGGCTTACCACCAGCACCGTATGCTCAAAGTTGGAGAGGTACTCTTCCAGCCAAGTCACGGTCTCCATATCCAAGTCATTGGTAGGCTCGTCCAGCAGCAAGTTATCAGGATTTCCATAGAGAGCTTGCGCCAGCATGACACGCACCTTTTCTTTGTTGTTCAACTCACCCATCAACAGATAATGCTTGTCTTCCTTGATACCCAAACCACTCAACAAGGCGGCAGCATCGCTTTCGGCATTCCAGCCGTCCAACTCGGCAAATTTCTCTTCCAATTCGGAAACCTTCAGCCCATCCTCGTCTGTGAAATCCTCTTTGGCATACAGCACTTCACGCTGCTTCATGATATCCCACAACACCGTGTGTCCCATCATCACCGTGTCCATCACCGTAAAAGCATCCCACTTGAAGTGGTCCTGGCTCAAAACGGAAAGACGCTCTCCCGGAGCCAGCATGATGGAGCCCGTCGTAGGGTCCAGCTCCCCGGAAATCGTTTTCAGGAAAGTAGATTTTCCGGCGCCGTTGGCACCGATGATACCATAACAGTTACCACTTGTAAACTTCAGGTTTACGTCATTGAACAACACTCTTTTACCAAACTGTACTGAGACATTAGAGACTGTAATCATCTTTATATTTACGATTTATTTATTTACAATTTACTATTTAATACCTATTAGTCTGCGAATTGCGAGTGCAAAGATAGTTATTTTTCCATGAATAGACACAGAGAAGCGCTGTCAATCTGACATAAAAGTATTACCTTTGCAGCGTTTTCGGCAAAAATATCCGTTTTGGCAAAGTTTTTGCTGGAGCACTAATATCGTATTAACTTAAACCCTTAACAGCAATGAAAGCAAAATCATTTTACAAGAATAATAAGCATAACAATATGAATCCGAAAGAAAAAGAAAACAACCAGGAAGAGGAACTGAAAACTCAAGCTACTCCTAACGAATGTGACGAAGAAACTGTCGGACAAGAAACTTCACAAGAAAACGAAGCTCCCCTGACAGAAGAAGAAAAGCTCGCCCAGGAACTGGAAAAGGCCAATGAACAGATTGAAGAGCAGAAGGACAAATACCTGCGCTTGTCTGCCGAGTTTGACAATTACCGCAAACGTACCATGAAGGAGAAAGCAGAACTCATCCTGAACGGTGGTGAAAAGAGTATCAGCAGTATCCTACCCATTGTGGATGACTTTGAACGCGCCCTCAAAAACATGGAGACAGCCACCGACGTAGCTGCCGTAAAAGAAGGCGTTGAACTTATCTACAACAAATTCATGTCTGTATTGGGACAAAACGGCGTTAAGGTAATAGAGACAAAGGAACAACCGCTCGATACAGACTATCACGAAGCCATCGCCGTGATTCCGGCACCCAATGAAGCACTGAAAGGCAAAATTCTGGACTGTGTACAAACCGGTTACATCCTAAATGACAAAGTGATCCGTCATGCCAAAGTGGTAGTCGGAGAATAACATAAAACTGTATGGAAAAAAGAGATTACTACGAAGTATTGGAAGTCGAAAAGACAGCAACGGTAGAAGAAATAAAGAAAGCCTATCGCAAGAAAGCCATCCAATATCATCCGGACAAGAATCCGGGCGACAAAACAGCCGAAGAGAAATTCAAGGAAGCGGCAGAAGCATACGACGTACTAAGCAATCCGGACAAGCGTGCCCGCTACGATCAGTTCGGTCATGCCGGACTGGGTGGTGCCGCCGGTAATGGTGGTCCGTTCAGCGGCGGCTTCAGTGGAGGCATGTCCATGGACGACATCTTCTCCATGTTCGGTGACATCTTTGGCGGACACAGTGGAGGTTTCGGCGGTTTTGGAGGTTTCGGCGGAGGCGGTGGAGCACAACAACAACGCCGTTACCGTGGTTCGGACCTGCGTGTCAAGGTGAAACTGAACCTCAAGGAAATCTCTACCGGCGTGGAAAAGAAATTCAAACTGAAGAAATACGTGCCTTGTACCCACTGTCATGGTACGGGAGCCGAAGGTGACGGTGGTTCAGAGACCTGCCCGACTTGTAACGGCAGCGGCACGGTAATCCGTAACCAGCAAACCATACTCGGCACCATGCAGACAAGAACCACCTGCCCGACGTGTGGCGGTGAGGGCAAAATCATCAAGAACAAGTGTAAGGAGTGTGCCGGTGAAGGCATTGTATACGGTGAAGAAGTAGTAACCGTAAAAATTCCGAAAGGCGTTGCAGAAGGTATGCAACTCTCTATGGGAGGAAAAGGAAACGCAGGCAAGCACAACGGCGTGCCGGGAGACTTGCTGATTCTTGTAGAGGAAGAACAAGACCCGAACTTGATACGCGATGAAAACGACTTGATTTACAATCTGCTCCTCAGCTTCCCGACAGCAGCCTTGGGTGGTGCGGTAGAAATTCCCACGATTGATGGAAAGGTGAAAGTAAAAATTGACTCAGGTACGCAACCGGGAAAAGTGCTCCGCCTGCGCGGCAAAGGTTTACCCAACGTGAACGGATACGGCACGGGAGATTTGCTGGTAAATGTCAGCGTATACGTACCCGAAACGCTGAACAAGGATGAGAAGAAGGCGCTGGAGGAGATGGAAGAATCGGATAACTTCAAGCCAAATACTTCGATTAAGGAGAAAATATTCAAGAAGTTCAAGAGTCTGTTCGACTGAAAATATGGTGCATAAAGAAGCCTCCCGGTATACAATAAAAAATATCGGGAGGCTTTCCTATGTTTTTTTATCGGGAAAATGTTAAAGTTCCAACATCCGCTTCATAAAAGCCTTTATTCCTTCCGTATCAGAAGTCTGAGGAGCCCACGAAGCCAAATCCTCTGAGGGTAGAGGCTGATATGGGCCTTTTTTAATTTCAAAAATAACGGTACCTGACTCCAAGGCAATAATACTATGCCATGTATTAGAAGGAATTTCCAGACCATATTTACCTTCCGAAGGATTGAGGCATACCTTATCTGTTACATTACCGGCATCATCATAAAAAAATGCCAGCAGACTTCCACGCAAAACCAGATAAGTTTCTTCCTTACCTGTATGACGGTGAGGAGGAAGATAAGTTCCCGGTTCCAAAGCGTTCAGCAACCGATGAATAGGGAGCATCCATAGACGCATGAAAATTATAATTCATACGTAAACGGGAGTTCTCCTTAGCTCGTGAAGTAACGGTACCCAGCAGCTCTTCTGTTATCAGCTTCATCATAACCTCAGCAATTGAGCAAACTTGGCAGGAAGGTTCTGCTTTACCCGCTTCAATAGACAAACTTTTTTCCTTCTTTATCTAGTAATATAGCAGCCTTCTGCGAGGAAGCCAATGAGGCAACTTCCGCCACATTACCAGCAACAAACAAGCATCCGGAAAAAAGGGGTAATCACCTTCCGGGTATGCCCTTTCCATTTTACAAACACAGCCTGCATCGGGCAATATGTAGTATATCCCTGCAGCATTCAAACGCTGCATCAACTTATGTTCAGACTTAGGTGCTGTGTACAATGCATGCCAGCACATCATATCATTATCCGTCATCATATTGTTTGCTTTTTCCATCCCTTTAATAAATCTTTTTACAAATAATATCCATCCCACACTGCCGACACCTGCCAAGAACATGAAGCCGATCAAAATCATCAATTTATTGGGCTTTGCAGGCTTCAAAGGTACCGTAGCCGGCTGGACAACCGTATATACCGGTGTAATCTCCTGCACCTTAGCTCTTGCCATCTGCAATTGTTGAGAACACTTGTGTATATACTTGATAGGCTAAATTCATTTCATTCTGTAAACGCTCTTGCTCTGCGCGATAACTCAGTAATATTATATTCTGGTTTGCATCTACAAAATTTGCGTATTTCTTCTGGGCATCCTCATAACTGGCCTTTTGCTTCTCCATAAAGTTTTTTCGGTAAATGCCAAATCATGACGAGCCTTATTAGTCCGATAATCTGTGATGTAGTTCTGCAGGCAATGCATCACGGTATCCGTCAGCGAAGCAGATATCAAAGGATCCTGCATAGTAACAGACAAGGTTGTCACACCTGTCTTTTGTCTACGGAAACAGAGATACGTTTACTTAAAGCATCTGCAATGGCAGACTCATCTCTAGTAAGACGAAAAGGATCCAGCTTTGCGTCCCCCTCTTCCGGTTCATCCTTAAACAAAGACAATGTCCATCCTAACACCTTAAAAGGAGCGGAGAAAATTGCACTCCACCAAAGGAGAACGCTGTTCTTCTTTCAAATAAGCATATAAAGTCGTGTCTACTTTGCTTACAGTCCTTGACTTTAACATCGAACAGTTCAATCGAAGGGTAAGAACATGCTCAGGGATAAAGTTCGGGTGACAAGCATCACTCACCAGAAGAATTTTTAAATTGATACCCACGCCATGGCTGCAGGGGCTCCCATACTACAGAAAAACTGACCGAAGCGAGAGACCGTCTACTTGCGGCAGCAGACCGGATGAATCATCTGAATGATCAGAACGTGGCTCTGATTAAACAGGCCATAGAGTTAAACGAATTCGACCTTACGTTGTTCAAGAGTTTGCGGCAGGCCCCTGAGACCGCCAATTATGACAAAACTGCCTGCAATACAGGAAGCTTGCTGGGCAGCAGCGGATTTGACGCAATGAGTTAAGGAGGAACAAAAGAATGGGAAACGGATTCGAAGCTTATATATTGGGGCATCTGGACTTCAGAATGCCCAGTATGCACTGAATACAACGGCAAACAA
>VOFJ01001960.1_pt1 | contig 23003 bp, 47 predicted proteins | sample 5384081 | NCBI WGS metagenome assembly VOFJ01 (sample SAMN12384729, study PRJNA508395) | human gut metagenome | isolation source: healthy gut I | host: Homo sapiens | reverse complement strand
ATCAGTACATGCTTCGTTCAGTTACGTATTGCTCTTGCGTGTTCCCGCTACAACGTCTGCAAACGCTGCAACAACCAGAATACAGAACAGCCAGCAGAATAAAAGGAATAATTTCTTTCCTAATTTTTCCAATGTACTCTTCGATGATGTATCCGATTGTTCGTCCCTTATTTTTTGACAGACGCATACATGGATGCAAAATCCTGAACGGCGCCGAAAAATACGCCGCCGATTAAAATCCAAAGCAGGACCGGAAGCCAGCCAAAAATTGCCGCCTGGATCGGACCATTGATCGGACCCGCACCGGCGATCGACGCGAACTGATGACCAAACACAACGTTTGTATCAGCCGGTACATAATCGACACCGTCCTCCATCTCATATGCCGGAGTTTTTGGCATTTGGATCGATGCCCCACTTATTCTGGAGATAACGCCCGTACAGGAGGTATGCTCCTCCCAGAACAACGATGGCGATTATCATCATCATTACTTCCACTCATAGTTAAACAACCTCTTTCCTTTGTTTATTTATAAAAAAACGCCTCTGCTATCCAGTCGGATAACAAAGGCGGATTTTCTATCAAACAGTTTTCCTGCTCCATCCAGTAACTCTCTGTATTCCCGTTCTTTTTATTGCCATACTCATTGCATTTTTATACCATATAAATTATACTCTTTTGAGCAGAAAATTCAATTAACGCTTTAAATATAATTTACAATTTCATTTATTGTTTTTTGTGCACCTTGCACTTCCTATTGTTTTACAACGGGAAACTTCGCTCCAGACACAATGCCCCATACCCCACCCGCTCATTCGGATATACCGTCTCCCCCGGCAGACTCCGCGCCCCGCGGATGAGATATGCTTTCAGTTTCTCCCCATACAGATAGGGATCGTTCCCATTTACAATCCCCCATTGCATCATCAGAGCCGCCGATCCGGTCACAAATGGAGCAGCAAAGGAAGTTCCTGTCACCGCCTCGCATATCCGCCGCCTGCGCGGGCGGTGATGATTTTACACCAGGTGCCGCCAGCTCTGGTTTGATCGGATGCCCCAATCTTGCAAATCCACGACCGGAAAAATCTGCATACGCCTGCGTGGCGTCATCGTACGCCCCACCGAGATCGCCCGGCTGGCGGTCGATGGGATTGTCAGCGTCGTGTCCGGCGATGCCGTCAAAAAACGTGTTTCTCTGTTCAGTGCCATGCCCGCTGGCAGCCACAGATCATACTGACCATCCCGTATTTCTTCTGGAATCGACGGATTTTCCAGAGCCCGTCCTGAATGTAGCTTCCTTTTTTGAATCAAATCAGATAAATCTCCTGCCTGACTGGACTGTATGGACTCGGCATCCCATAATATAGAAGAGAATCTCTTCCGTCTCATAGGAAAGCCGCTGTGCTCCCAATGATTCCCGGATCACCCCTTTGCTGCTGCCGCCGGGCTGAAAATTTCTACTGAAAACCGGTCCTGATACAATTTCCATAGCTGCACACCGAAGCCCGTCTGATATTCCCCCACTGCAAGCTCTATCTCCACCGCACGTCCCATCTGCAGAAATCCCGCCCGGTGTCCCATGCTGTATCCTTCATTTCCGGTTCCCACGATGATGGAAGTCCGCCCCCGCTCTGCCATCAATTTAGATACGTCTCCAGCAGGCTGGTTCCGTCATGCGAACCGTATGTATTTCCAAAAGCTCAGATTCACCGACACCGGCATCCGCCATTCCTGTGCGATTCCCACCACATAGTCCAACGCCCGCATCAGCTCTGTTGTCCTGGGAAATGAATCCGCAAGCGGCGTTCCAAGCTTCACGACCAGAAGTTCACTCTCCCAGGCTACTCCCCGGTAGTGTCCGCCGCCCTCCCAGCCATTTCCGGCTGCAATCGCCGCAACTGCCGTCCCGTGCCCGCTCACATCCCGCGACTGGGACGATCTCGTAAGCGCGTTCCCGGCTGCCCGCCTCCAATGCCCGGTTGAGCTCCTCCCGCGTATAAATCCGGTTCTGCTCCTGATCCCAGAGTGCGGCGATGCGCGTCGTTCCATCTGCGTTTTTCGAAAGTCCGGATGGAAATAATCGATTCCGGAGTCGATGGCAGTCAATCTGCCGCGACCACTTAAATCAGCATCTCTGCCATACACATTTTGAGAGACTTGATTTCCGCTCTGCACCGGCGCAATACAGGTATCACGAATCGCCCGGTTCACCTCAAAAATAAAGACGCTTCGGCTTTTTCTATATACTCAACCTGTGATAATCCTGCCAGATCATCCACCTGCGATTCAGGGAGCCGCACAATCGCGTAGCCGCCGGAAAGTGGATAAATCTCCGCCTGCGGCAGCTGTTCCTGCAACTTTTTCCACAGTTCCATTCCATTATTTGAATGATTAGTTCCCAGCGTTTCGTATTCTGGTCGTATCCCATCTGAAGTGCCGGGGACTTTTCCCGTTCCGCTTCTGTCGCATCCAAAGATAAGTTTTAAAAGGTTTTCTTTTTCTGGCTCTTGCCATTCACTAATTCACTCATTTTACAGTTTATGCTTATATGGCAAATCCCAGCATCATATTCTATCTATTTTTTTTAACAAAACAAAACCCGGTACATCTCTGTACCGGGCTATCGATCATGCAGAAGAAGGACTTGAACCCTCATGATGTTGCCATCCACACGGACCTGAACCGTGCGCGTCTGCCAATTCCGCCACTTTCTGCATTTGCCTTTTGGGACTTTTTTCACTCGGCATACGTATTATTTTACACATTTTTTCAAATGTCCAGCACTTTTTAACTTTTTTTTGAATTTTTTTCCAGTCCAAGATGCGCATTTTCATCCGCCCCAGTCAGGTCAAAGGTATGAGCGGATCCTCAGAAATTGAAACCTTTTTCCGCAAATTTATATCTGAATTTATTGAATCAGAAAAAAAAACCCGGCACATCTCTGTAAACGGGCTTCAGTCATGCAGAAGAAGGGACTTGAACCCTCATGATGTTGCCATCACACGGACCTGAACCGTGCGCGTCTGCCAATTCCGCCACTTCTGCTTACTGCGGGAGATGGGACTTGAACCCACACGAGCATACACCCACAAGATCCTTAGTCTTGCCTGTCTGCCAATTCCAGCACTCCCGCTTACTGCTTTTTATTTTTGCCTGTCGAGTGAGTCACTCACTGACGAAGCTTAGTATAGCACAGGCGCTCCGCGAATGCAAGCATTTTTTTGTTTTTTTTTTTTTTTATTTGTCTAATTATTCCTATATTTTTATAGTTTCTTTCTACTGCAAAATCATGTATTTCAGCCCTATCCTACCACTCCGCAGCTCCCTTAAAAAATCGCTTTCTTACTTCTTAAACAGGAAAATAGACAACCATTACACATTTCTGTTACTGTTCACGCACACGTGCCCAGTAACGGAATTTGCCGTGGCTTCGCATTTAAATACGGCAAATTCCTGCTGCCACCACGTTTTTCTTACGGCACTTTCGGTTTCAAAAGATGCCTACCTGTGAACAGTAACCATTTCTGCATTCCTATAGCCACAAAATGTCTCCTTTGAGATTGAAAAAGCGCTGTCTTTCTGCTATAATACATAGTTGCATTGATTTCTTTCATTAAAATTAAGAAACATTACAAAAGGGCGTAAAAAGGCGCAATAAGAAACCGAAAAGAAAGGCGGAAATCCTGATAAGCAAAGGGTTTTCGGATAGGTAAATCATAAAATGAAATTAGGAATCGTAGGTTTACCAAACGTAGGCAAAAGTACACTGTTTAATTCTCTGACCAAGGCTGGCGCTGAGTCTGCCAATTACCCGTTTTGTACCATCGATCCGAACGTCGGTGTCGTACCGGTTCCGGATCCGCGTCTGGGTCAGTTAGCAGCTCTTTATAATTCTGCCAAAATCACTCCGGCTGTGATCGAGTTCGTTGATATCGCTGGTCTGGTAAAGGGGCGCTTCAAGGGCGAAGGTCTTGGAAACCAGTTCCTTGCCAATATGCCGTGAGGTAGACGCGATCGTACACGTTGTCCGTTGCTTTGAGGATCCAAATGTTATCCATGTAGACGGCAGCGTCAATCCCGCTCCGCGATATCGAAACCATCAACCTGGAGCTCATCTTCTCCGATATGGAAGTTCTGGAACGCCGTATCGCCAAGACCACCAAGAGCGCCATGGGAAATAAATCCCTTGCAAAAGAGCTGGAAACTCTGAAAAAACTGTATGCGCACCTTGAAAACGGCAATCTGGCTAAGAGCTTTGAGCCGGAGGACGAGGATGAACTCACGTTCATCAATACGCTGGATCTCTTAACCTGGAAACCGGTTATCTTCGCTGCCAACGTATCTGAAGATGATCTGGCAGATGACGGTGCTTCCAATGAATATGTAAAACAGGTTCGCGAATTTGCAGCTGAGAACGGCAGCGAAGTATTTGTTATCTGTGCACAGATTGAACAGGAAATCGCAGAACTGGACGAGGACGAGAAAAAGATGTTCCCTCGAAGATCTCGGTCTGACCGAATCCGGTCTTGAAAAACTGATCGCAGCCAGCTACCGTCTGCTTGGTCTCATCAGTTATCTGACTGCCGGAGAAACCGAGACACGCGCATGGACCATCAAGGTCGGCACCAAAGCTCCGCAGGCAGCTGGAAAAGATCCACTCTGATTTTGAGCGCGGTTTCATCAAAGCCGAGGTAGTCAACTATCAGGATCTCTTAGACTGCGGTTCCTACAATGCAGCCAGAGAAAAAGGGTTGGTACGCATGGAGGGCAAGGACTACGTGGTGAAGGATGGCGATGTTGTGCTGTTCCGTTTTTAATGTTTAATACCCCTTCCATATAATTTAAAAACATTTTCCCCGAAATTCGCTCATACACTGTATTAAACGAATTCCGGGGATTTTTATGAGCTCAAAAACAAAAAATTGTCGTACTCCGCATGAAAGAGATTATTTATACTGCTATCTTTATCGGACTGGGACTTCTTCTCATCGCGCTTCTTCTCATCATGTTCCGACCGGGCAGGAAGACGCAGAGCGCCTCCGCTCCCGCTGCGGCCGGCATTTCCTATCTGCCTGGTATGTACAGTTCTACCCTGACACTCGGCAGCCAGGCAGTCAACGTCGAAGTCACGGTTGATTCCACCCAGATCACCTCTGTTACCTGCCGTCCTTTAAGCGATTCCATCGAAACTATGTACCCACTGCTCTCCTCTTCCGCTTCGCATCTCTCGGAGCAGATCGTGAGCACGCAATCGCTTGAAAATCTCTCCTTTGAAAGTGGCAGCCAGTATACCTCGCAGGCATTATTAAATGTGATACATACTGCATTAGCAAAAGCAATCCTTTAAATTTCGTATAACATAACATCAAAAATTTCAGAGAACACCTTCATCGGATGCTTTAGAAAAGCACCTTATCTTTTAACCAAAAAAATCCGGCTGAACCATCTTTTCAAACGGTTCAACCGGACTTTTTATTTCCGTATTTTTTACGTTATTTTACTGAATAACCTTAACCGGGCACTTCGCTGCACAAGCTCCGCAGTTTACGCACTTCTCATAATCGATAACAGCTACGTTGTTATCCATATGGATTGCGTCAAACTTACACTGCTTGGTACACAGCGTACAGCCGATACAGCCAACCTGGCAGGCTGCCTTGACAGCCGGTCCACGATCGTGGGAGCTGCACTGTACCAGATGTTTTGCCTTGTACGGTACCAGGTCGATCAGGTGTTTCGGGCAGGCTGCCACGCAGGCACCACACGCTACACACTTCTCTTTGTCTACAACCGCTACACCGTCTACCACGTGGATTGCATCGAATTTACATGCCTTCACACAGGTACCGAAGCCGGTACAGCCGTAAGAACATGCCTTTGCACCGCCACCCGGTACAACGGATGCCTTCGCACAGTCCTCGATACCATGGTACTCGTACTGTACTTTTGTCTTGTCGCAGGTACCTTTACATTTAACGAAAAGCTACCTTCTTCTCAGAGGAACCAGCCTCTACGCCCATGATAGCAGCGATCTTCTCGCCAACCGGAGCACCGCCGACCGGGCAGGCATTGACCGGAGCTTTTTGCCCTCTGCGATGGCCTTTGCAAGACCATCACAGCCCGGGTAACCACAGCCGCCGCAGTTGTTGCCTGGCAGCTCTTCACGGACAGCTGCCTCTTTTTCATCTACTTCAACTTTAAATTTCGCGCCGAACAGACCCAGACCGACACCAACGATGATGCCGGACTGCCGCGATCACGACAGCAGCGCTAATGATTGAATTCATATCCATTTTCGTCTCCTCCTTCTACAGTAATCCGGAAAATCCGAGAAATGCAATCGCCATCAGACCAGCCGTTACCAGTACGATAGGAGATCCCTGGAAGTTATACGATATCATTTCCCTCGATGTGCTCACGGATACCTGCCAGAAGCACGATGGAGATGGTATAACCAACGGCTGTACCAACACCATTTACCACGCTCTGTAAAAATCCATATCCGTTCTGGACGTTTGTCAGGGCAACACCAAGAACGGCACAGTTTGTTGTAATCAGCGGAAGGAATACACCCAGCGCGTTATACAGGGAAACCATGCACTTCTTTAAGAACATCTCAACGATCTGAACCAGTGCTGCGATAACGAGAATGAAAACGATGGTTTTCAGGTAATCGATACCAAGCGGTGCCAGAACGAACTGATAAATCAGGTTTGCAACGATGGATGCGATGGTAATAACGAAAATAACCGCACCACCCATACCAGTTGCTGTTTCAACTTTTTGGATACGCCGACGAAGGAGCAGATACCGAGGAACTGGCTCAGTACGACGTTGCTGACCAGCGCCGAGCTTATCGCAATAATAAGTAATTCTTTCATCACTTCTCCTCCTGTTCCTTCTTAACTTCTGCATCATGACCAGCACAGCTTAAGCAGTCGCCGCTGCAGCAGCCACCCTTCTTCTTCTCTTTTACGGAACCGTTTGTTGCACACGGCATCTTCAGACGATTCTGAAGAGCAGTCAGGCAAGCCAGTACGAAGAATGCACCCGGCGCCAGGATGAAGATTGAGATCGGCTGATAGGAAGCCGGCATAATCTGGATACCAAAGATAGTACCTGCACCCAGAAGCTCACGGAAGGAACCGATGAGTGCCAGAGCAACTGTAAATCCAAGTCCCATACCGATACCGTCAAATGCAGACAGGATCGGACCGTTCTTCATAGCATATGCCTCGGCACGGCCAAGGATGATACAGTTAACTACGATCAGCGGAATGTAAAAGTCCCAGGGAAGCATATAAGCTTGGAACGAAACCTTCCATCAACATATCTACGATGGTTACGAAGGATGCTACGACTACGATCTCTGCCGGCAGACGCACGCCGTCCGGAATGATCTTACGAAGCAATGCAATCAGAAAGTTCGCCGCAATCAGTACGGCGGTTGTCGAAAGTCCCATGCCGACACCGTTGATGGCGGAAGTGGTTACCGCCAGGGTCGGACACAGACCCAGCATCTGAACGAAAATCGGGTTTCTTTCCAGATACCGTTATATAAGCGCTCTACATATTTATTCATAATCTTTCCACCTCCTACTGTGCCAGGCGAGTTAGCCACGAAATAGATAGCTGCATCTGTCGCGTTGGTGACTGCCTTGGAAGTGATCGTTGCACCACTGATGGCTTCAATCTGATTATCTGCAGACGCGCCTGTCTTTGTAACTTCCAGGTTCTCAGCTTTCTTGCCGATAAACTGATCCTTGAATGCCGGCTCTTTCGCATTCATACCAAGACCGGGGGTCTCGCTGATGCTTAAGAAACCGATACCGGTCAGCTCGCCCTCGTTGGTGATACCAACTGCGATCTGCACGTTGCCGCCGTAGCTCTCTGCGGAGGTAGAGGTAATCAGGTAACCGATCTGGTTGCCGCTTGCATCCAGCGCTTCTTTTTGCATCATTGATGGTAACTTTTCCAAATCCCCACTCAGAGATGCTGTCCGCTGCAGCAGTTACTGCGTCAGCCAGCTCCTGCGGTTCATCAAAGCTTGCCGCATCCGGGTAAACTTCCTGATAAGTTTTAGTAGCTGCTGCCTCCTGTGCCTGTGCAATCGGATCCAGCGTAATATCATGTACTGTTCCCAGACAGATACCAGCTACCAGAGTAATAACGAAAAAGGATGATTGTATTTTTTTGATAATCTGGTTCATTATTTCTTCTGACCTCCTTTTTTCCAAATGCTGTCGGAAGCGTATAGCGCTCAATCAGCGGTACCAGAAGGTTACAGAAGATGATCGCATAGGAAACACCCTCCGGAGAAGCACCCCAGAGACGGAAGATTCCGGTTACGATTCCGAGGATCAGTCCGTATACGATCTGTCCCTTCGGAGTCAGAGGACTCGTTACATAATCGGTTGCCATAAAGAATGCACCGAAGATAAGACCACCTGCACAGATCTCACTGAGAGAATAGGTCAGGTTGAATCCGCCAAACAGGAATGTAAATACAAATACGGTTCCAATGTAAATCAGCGGGATAACCGGGCTGATAACTTTGCGGACTACCATGTAAATAGCACCAATCAGCAGGGCAATTACAGATACCTCACCGATAGTTCCCGGGATACGTCCGATTACCAGGGATGCCAGATCCACTGTCTCACCGGCTCTTAACTGTGCCAGCGGGAGTTGCACCTGTCAGACTGTCAAATCCAAGCTTTGCGGATGAGAAGTTATTCATAAACAGAGCGAAGGAAGTCAGAAGGAAACATCTGGCTGCCAGTGCCGGGTTCATAAAGTTCTGACCCAGACCACCGTAAAGCTGTTTTACAACGATGATTGCAAAGAATGCACCAAGAACCGATCCAAACCGGGATTTCCGGCGGCATATTCAGTGCAAGAATCATGCCGGTAACAACTGCACTGCCGTCCGAAATCGTAATCGGCTTGTGCATTAATTTCTCAAAGATACTCGGCTGCCACACTGGCGATCACGGTAGCGATCAGAACCAGAAGTGCATTCATGCCGAACTGCCATACACCATAAACACTGGCAGGAATCATGGCGATCACAACGTCAAACATCAGGCGCTGTGTCGTAACCCGTCACGAACGTGAGGTGATGACGATACTTTTAATAATTTTTCCATTTCTTCCCACCTCCTACTTTCTGCGGCTGGCTGCTACTGCCTTACGCATCTCTTTGAATGCCTGGGTCAGCGGCCGTCTTGCCGGACAAGCATATGCACAGCATCCGCACTCAACGCAGTCCATGCCGTTTAAGCTCTGGAATTTCTCAAGATCGTGAGCCGTAGATGCTTTCATCATCAGCGGAGGTACAAGGTGCTCCGGACAAACGCCTACACAGCGTCCGCAGCGGATACATGCTGACGGCTCCATCGCTGCTACCTGGTCCTTGGTAAAGGTGGTCAGCGCAGATGAAGTCTTCGCTACCGGGAAGTCAAGGCTGAAAAGAGCCTGTCCCATCATAGGACCACCAGAAATCATCTTCTCCGGTTCCTGTTTAAAGCCGCCTGCTGCCTCTACCAGTCTCTGATAGTTGGTACCAAGACGTACCTCAAAAAGTTCTGCGGCTCTGCAATGGCATCACCGGTTACCGTAATGATCTTGCGGATCAGCGGAGTTGTCTTGCATACTGCATTATAAATAGAAGCAACGGTATCAATATTGTCTACGATACAGCCTGCATCTGCCGGCAGCATGGAAGAATTGATCTCACTGCCTGTTACCGCATAGATCAATGTACGCTCACCACCCTGCGGGTATTTGGTAAGCAGCGGACATACTTCGATTCTCGGCTCGTCCTTTACCATCTCCGTCAGCTTCTTGATAGCCTCCGGCTTGTTGTTCTCGATACCGATAACACCCTTCGCATTGTCAAACAGCTGAAGCATAACCTTCAGGCCGCCGATAATCTGCTCCGGACGCTCCATCATGGTACGATAGTCACTGGTTAAGTACGGCTCGCACTCTCGCACCGTTGACGATAACGTAATCAATTGCGTTCTCATCTTTCGGAGTAAGCTTTACATGTGTCGGGAAACCAGCGCCGCCCAGGCCGACGATACCGGCATCCTTAACGATCTTACGGATCTCTTTTTCGACAGCTTTGTTGCATCTCTGTCTGTTCCGAAGCCCTCAATCGCCTCTTCTTCACCGTCATTCTCCACCAGGATTGACTGAACCATTGCACCATTAGCAACCAGCTTGGACTCGATTCCCTTTACCGTACCGGAAACAGAACTGAGTACGTTTGCGGAAATAAATCCGCCTGCCTCTGCAATGATCTGGCCTTTCAGCACGTGATCGCCCTTCGCTACCAGTGGTTTCGCAGGTGCGCCAATATGCTGGGACAGCGGATAAACCATGATCTCGCCCTGTAACGGTTCGAGAACCTTGATCGGCTTATCCTCAGACAGTTCTTTACCCTCATATGGATGAATGCCGCCTATAAATGTAGCCAAACCCATCAATTAAACCCTCTTTCTCTTACTAAATTTTCCCTCATCCTCCACCCATTCACCTCCCGACAGATGCCTTTTCTGCCGAAATTGTGAAAATATTGTCGGGCGTAGGAGCTAGAATCTACCGCGTCTAGTATAACACAGGAAAAAAAAAATTCACAATTGGAAAATGAATCTTCTGCCTCCTTCACTCTGTATAAAAAAATTAATACAAATGGTTATAATATAGCTTTTGTTTATACAGAATTAACAAAACTGTGTAAAAATCCCGTAAAACTTTCTCTTAAATACTATATCAATAGCCTTGGCGAAAAAAAGGAAAGTCCGGCGAGGTTTGCCTCTGCCGGACTTTCCTTTTTCTCGTTACCTAAAGAGCTGCACAGTCTACTGGAAAAACTTACTCCAGTACCCCTGCACAAAAAATAAACAGCACAATCAACGGAATGACATATGTCACATACACCCGCACCTGGCGCGGGAACTTCACGCCTTTTCCCTCATTTGCCTCCTTTGAGAAAATTCTCAAATCCCCATCCATACCGGCTGGTACAGAACATCAGGTAAACGAGACTTCCGAGTGGAAGCAGGTTGTTGCTGACGATGAAATCCTCGAGATCCAACACGTTGCTGCCCTCTCCGAACGGCATGAAACCACTCCAGAGATTGAAACCCAGCACGCACGGAAGCGACAGGACCGCAATCACCACCAGATTGACGCAGACTGCCTTTTTGATCGAACAGCCAGTCAGATCCGTTGCAAAGGATACGATATTCTGGAATACCGCTGTGACCGTTGATGCCGCCGCAAAGGTCATAAAGACAAAGAACAGCGTGCCCCAGAAACGTCCGCCTGCCATGTGGTTAAATACATTCGGCAGCGTGATGAAGATCAGGCTTGGTCCCTGTCCTGCCTCGATGCCGTAAGCCGCACATGCCGGGAAAATGATAAGTCCTGCCATAAACGCTACCAGCGTGTCAAGGACCAGTACATTGATTGCCTCGCCGGTCAGGGCTGCGCTCTTTATCGATATAACTTCCAAAAATCGCCATCGCACCGATACCGATACTCAACGTGAAGAACGACTGTCCCAGCGCCGCAAATACGACCTTGCCGACACCAACCTCCTGAATCTTGCCAAAATCCGGCTTTAAGTAAAATTCAAGTCCCGGACGTCCGCCTTCCATCCGCACCGAATTGATTGCCAGCACAACCATCAGGAATAACAGGCAGACCATCATCATCTTTGTGATCTTCTCAACGCCGTTCTGGAGTCCCATCGCACAGATGGAAAAACAGAATACGACACAGAGCAGCATAAATACCGTCATCAGTCCCGGATTTGCCAGTACAGAGCCAAATTCCCCTGCTACACCGTCCGCATCCAGACCCACGAAATCGCCTTTCGCCATCTTGAACACATACAGCAGAAGCCATCCGGCTACCGTCGTATAAAACATCATCAGGACATAGTTGCCCGCCATCGCGAACCATTTTTCAAAATGCCACTTAGTACCCTTTGGCTCCAGCATCAAATGAAAGCGCCGCACTCTTCTGGCTCGCTCTGCCGACCGAGTATTCCATAACGATGATCGGAAGACCTAAAAGCACCAGAAATGCCGCATAAATCAGTACAAACGCCGCGCCGCCATACTGACCGACAATGTACGGGAATCTCCACACATTTCCCCAGACCGATCGCACAGCCCGCGGAAATCAGGATAAATCCCAGCCGAGAGGAAAAAACGTTCTCTTCCCATTTCTACTTACCTTCTCCTTTTTTATTTCTATATGCCCACACTGACAAGAGTCAGACGGGCACAAAAAGGCGCCTCCGCAAATCCCGGTACCAGCCCGAATTTCGAAACGCCACCAAATGGTATTTTACTATATTCTGTTTTAAAAGACAAGTTTTCAGGTGCTTTTTTATCCCTCAAACGTCTCTACTTCCTCCCGGTTCGGCACCGACGGAGCTGCTCCTGGGCGGGAAACGGCGATCGCTGCCGCTTTTGCCACGCATGTTCCAGCGCCGTCTTCGGGTCTTCGCCGAGCTGTAAGCCGCCGATAAAATAACCGGTAAATGTATCGCCTGCCGCCGTCGTGTCCACAACCGGCACTTTATAGATTCCCCTGACGAAGGACTGTGTCGCCATCGCGATACACGGAACCATCGCCGCCGAGTGTCAGGACAATCTTCGCCTCCGGGAACCGTTTTACCAGTCCGTTCATCAGCGCCTGCGGATCTTTGGTTGCCTCAATGCCGCAGATATCCGACGCCTCCACCTCATTTAATAAGAAGTAATCCACATATTCCAGCGGATAGGACAGGATCTTCGCATTCATCGGGGACGGATTCAGAACGATCTTCATGCCTTTTTCATGGGCTTTCTCCATGATATAGCCGATCTCGCTGATCTCATTCTGTAAAAATCAGGAAATCGTCCGCCTCAAAACTGTGTCAGGACGCGATCCACCATTTCCTTCGTGATCCGCTGGTTGGCACCGCCATACAGCAGAATACAGTTCTGCCCTGCCGGATCTTTCTGGATGATCGCGTGTCCTGTCTGCCCGTCGAGATGCTCGATCAGCTCCGTGTGGACGCCCGCCTTCTTCATCTGCTCGATGAGAAAATCTCCATCCCCGGCTCCGACAGCTCCGGCGTGCCATACGTCTGCGCCCGCCTTGCTCAGCGCGATCGACTGATTCAGCCCTTTGCCGCCGCTGAATACCTGCAGCGACTCGGAGGACATCGTCTCTCCCGCTCTTACAAAATGATCCACCTGATACGTATAATCAATATTCAGTGAACCAAAATTCAATACCTTCACTCTGCTCCCCTCTCTCCCGGTTACTGAGACGGCTGTATTCTCGCCGTGCTCTCCCGCACCACCAGTTCCGGCGCAAAGATTACCTTGCTCTCCGGTCTTTTATGTTCCCGTATCTGTTTCAGAAGCAGCCGTACCGCCTCTCTTCCCATCTCCCGTACCTGCTGGCGTATCGTTGTCAGCGGCACCTCCAGCATCCGGGCATAGAAAACGTCATCGTATCCGACAACCGAAACATCTTCCGGTACTTTCTTTCTGTATTCCTTGAGTTTTCTGCATACGCCATACGCCGAAGCGTCGTTGCAGGCGAAAATCGCCGTAAAATCCTGTGAAATGAGCTTTTCGACCGCCGCCGCGCCACCCTCCTGCGTATACTGCCGGCACAGACGAGACGTTCATCCACTGGAATTCCCGCCTCCTCCATCGCCCGGCAGTAGCCATGGTAACGGGCCTCCGAATCCATCTGGGTCGCATGCGGTCCCACAACGCAGGCAATCCGCCGGTGTCCAAGGGCTTAACAGATGGCGCGCCGCCAGATAACCGCCGATCTCATGGTCGGTACCGACCGCCGGACAGTTCCGAAGCTCCGATCCGGTCAACTACCACATAGGGTATGTGGATCGATTCCAGATAATCGATCTCCTCCGCCGCCATCTCCCGCGTATTATCTTTAGCCATGATAAACACAATGCCGTCCGCGCCTTTATCCGCCAGAAGATCGATATACTCGCGATCCCGGTCATAATTATCATTCGTGTTGCAGAGAATCACACCCAGCCATTTTCGCGGCACGCCTCATCGATCGCACGCGCCATATTGGCAAAATATACATTGAAATATCCGGGACGATAAATCCTATGGTCTTGCTCTGCCGCTTTACCAGACTGACCGCGAGCTGGTTCGACGATAATTCAGTTCCCGCGCCTTCGCTAGGATCTGATTCTTTGTCTCATCCGAGATCTTATATCCTTTTCCATTGAGAACCAGTGAGATTGTCGTCACGGAAAAACCAGTCGCAGCGGCAATATCCTTGATGGTTGCCCTCACTCATCCACCTCCGATGCGATCAGATCCATGAGAACCTGAATGGATTTCTGATATTTTTCTATCTCGACCCGCTCATTTGGCTTATGCGCCATGACTGCCTCGCCCGGCCCAAATAAGAGAACGGCTGCATCCAGCTTTGTGTTCCACCAGGATCGCAGCATCTGTAAAGAAATTAATCCCAGTCGTCTCCACCGGAAGCCCTTTTTTCTCCAGTCCCTTCGAGAGCTGTTTCACAAGCGGATGGGATTCTCCAATCTCGATCGCCCGCCGGTCATTAACAATCCGGCAGCTGATGCGGAATTTTTCTTCTGATGTAACGGAACGCGCCGCCGCAAACGCCTCCGCCTGACCGACTACCATCTGGCTTGTCAGTCCCGGTGTCGTACGGATATCCATGAGAATCCGGCAGGTGTCCGGCGTCATATTTGGCGCCACACCTCCGGAAATCTGCGTTACCTGCGCGGTCGATGCGCCGAGAACCGGGTGTGAAGCTTTTTCACATATGTTTCAATCTCACCGGTCAGCGCCATCGCCTGTTCCACGGCATTGCAGCCCTCCTGCGGGTATGCCCCGTGGCTCGTCTTTCCGTGTGCTTCTATCTCCAGCCACAGGCAGCCTTTCTGCGCCACGCCCAGCCTGCATCCCGTCGGTTCTCCTATCAGAAGTGTTCCAATCGACGTCTCCGGGACTTCCTTTAAGATCTCCCTGGCGCCGATGCCGCCCTTTTCCTCATCACAGGTTCCGAGGAAATGGATCGTGTGCGGCACCGGACGACCGGATTTTTTTGTATTCACAGAGCGCGTACACCATCGCGGCAAGCCCACTCTTCATATCGCTGGCACCGCGGCCATAGAGAAAAACCGTCCCGTTCCACCGGAACCGCCGGGTCAGTCTTCCATTCTCCAGTATCTCCGTAAGGAACCGTGTCCAGATGCCCGTTCCAGAAGATCGGAGCGTCATCCGACTCCCCTTCAAGCTCCGCCAGCACATTGGCATGTGTCGCGTCAATCCGCTGTATATGTGCAGAAATTCCCGATTGTTCGAAATACTTGCACAAATATTCTGCCACTGCTCCCTCGTCATCTCGTCCATTGACACTCCGAATGGTCAGAAGCTCTTTTAAAAAGTTCCACCGCTCCGTCCCATACGCGCTCTCCTTTTTTCCTGCTATCTTATTTCTGAATCAGCCAGTCTGCGATATTCTGCCACAATTTATTGTAGTATTCCCACTCACAGAATTCCGGCGGTGCCCAGTGCGGTGCACAGTCGGTTGTGACAACGCCGCTGCGCCCTTTTCCATAAGAAGCAAATGCGATAAACGGATCGCCCTCTACAGTAACCGGAACCTCTGCCTCCGGTTTTGCGATTACCTTATTGTAACCGAGAACCTCCGGCCAGTCGGTCGGAATGCCCTTTAAAGCTTCATGCTCGCCCACGGTTACCGGTTTTACACCCTCGCAGTGTTCCATACGGTCATCGACCGTCAGAACCTCGACTGGAAGAACCTCCTGTACGGCTGTGTCATGCCATTTGCCCTTTGCATCCACGCCGGAGAGGTCAGATAGCCGCCGACCATCAGAACAGCGCCGCCATCGTTGACATAGTCGCGGATCAGATTGCAGCGGTTCGGCATTTTCTCACTGCGGTTAAACGTAGCACCCGGCAGAAGCAGGGTGTTCGCTCCGATATCGGACAGAATTACCAGATCATACTGTTTCAGTTCTTCCATTGTAAATGGAAATTCTTCATTTGCCAGATGGTTTGGAAGGAATGTCACCTCATAACCACCTGCCTCAAGGGCTGCTTTCAGCCATTTTTCACCGGTTTCATAGGTAGAAGTGTAAAATGAATCAAATCCCTTAACATGGGTTGTATAGCTCATCCAGGACTCGCCTGCCAGTAAAACTTTCTTGCTCATGTTTTTATCTCCTTATATATTTATCAATTCCTTATTTCTTCTCTCCCCAGGAAAGAATCAGTTTCGCATACACCAGAATCGCTTCCAGATAGGAATCAAGCTTCAGCCACTCATCCACGGTATGGCACTGTGCGCCCTCGCCCGGTCCGTACTGGATCGTCGGGCATCCGGCAATGTTGCGCCACAGGCGGGAATCACAGCCAAAATGGGATCCTTCCACCTTCACGCTGCGCGAAAGTGCCTCACTGTACGCCTCCTTAAAGGTGTCTACCAGCGGATGATCCTCCTCCATCTCAAACCCGTGTCCGGTCTGGTAAATGGAAATCTTCGGCGGATGTGCCTCCATCCACGCGTCGGAACGGCTGATCCGCTCAACGACCTCTGTAAATTCCTTTACAACCATATCCTGATTCATCAGGGTCGGAACATAGTGGACGCAGGTAGAAAAACTGCACTCGCCCGGCACGGTAGAACCGGCGGTTCCACCCTCGATCACGCCGATATTTAAGCTCGGCGGCGGAAGCAGGCGGTGGCGGATCGTCAGAAGCCAGCGGTGCTCCATCTCATTTAACCCCTGAATTACTTTGATCGCCTTCTCGATCGCGCTGACGCCCTCGGCTTTTTGCACCGGAATGGCACGCTTTTCCTTCAAAATCAACCTTAAAGAATACCCAGCCCATATGCGCCAGAATCAGGGTATCGTCGGTCGGCTCGCAGTTGACAACGCCGTCGGCTTTCAGACCGCGCATTACCGCCTGGATCGAGCCATTGCCTCCGCCTTCCTCGTCACACACGGAGGTAATTGTCACATCGCCCGGCAGCTCATACCCGGCATCCTGCAAAAAGCTTTACCGCCATCACCGATGCCATCAGACCGCCCTTCATATCCGTGCAGCCGCGTCCGTACATCTTGCCATCCCGAATTACCGGCTCAAACGGCGGGTTCGTCCAGCCGTCTTCCATCTCCGCCGGCATAACGTCAATATGACCGTTAAATAACAGGCTTTTTCCCGCCCTGTTTTCCTTTAAATGTCGCATAGACATTGGCACGGTCGGTCTGGTTGTGCCCCAGGTTTCCTTCCTGGTGCTTTTTGTAGCTTTCCTGAATCACAGCCTCATCCATCGGATCCACCGTGATCTCGTCGGCTCCCATCGATTCAAACAGGTTTACCATATACTCCTGTCCCTGTTTCTCCAGACCACCATCGATTCCGTGCCCTAAGTCATGGGTATCAATTCCCACCAGATTCTTGAGTTCTTCGATATATTTCTCTTTGTTCTGCTCTAAAACTTCTTTCAGGTCTCTCATCTATATCTGCCTCCGAACACAAGTATTATGAACTATGCCTCGCTGTATCTTCTCAGCCCTGCCTCAACGATATCCCAGAACTTCGCCGCATCGATATCGATCGCTACGTTTGCAGTCGGCTCCTGTCCGCCGTAACCGAAGAAATCGCAGTTAGTACGTCCGTAGGACTGGACGCTGCGGATGTCAATGTCCACATGCATCGGTTTCAGGGTCACAACGCTCCGGATCAATCAGCCATGCGATCGTAACCGGATCGTGCAGAGGTCCGCCTTCCCAGCCAAATACCTCTTTCTGGGTCTTGCAGAAGAAGCGCATCAGATCCGCAAAGAGCTTGGATGCCTTGTTGCCGATCTTCTCCATCCGGTCAACAATCTCCGGATAGCACAGTACCTTGCGGGTAACATCCAGACCCATCATCGTGATTGGGCGTCCGCTGGTAAAGCATACATATGCTGCATCCGCATCGGCGATGATATTGAACTCTGCCGCTGGAGTTACGTTACCATTGGTATACGCGCCTCCCATCAGGACGATCTGTTTGATCTTCGGAATAATCGCCGGTTCCATCCGCATCGCCATCGCCAGATTGGTCATCGGACCGGTTGTCACCATCGTGATATCGCCGTCGGACTCCATCAGGGTTTTGATGATGAAGTTGACTGCATGCTCTTTCTCTAATTCTTTTTGTCAGCGGCGGGGAAAACCGGACCATCCAGCCCTGTTTCACCGTGGATATCGCCCGCTATCATTTTTTCACGCACCATCGGCTGTCCGCAGCCCGCATACACCGGCACATCCACACCGAGCCACTGGCACACATTTCTCGCATTAATCTGCGTTTTCTCCAGCGTCTGGTTGCCTGCTACGACTGTAATACCTAACAGATCGATCTTGTCACTGTTCGCCGCCAGCGTGATCGCGACCGCGTCATCATGTCCCGGATCGCAGTCAAGAATAATTTTTGTCTTTTCCATCTGATTATGTCCTCCTTATAGTGTTTTATCTTTCTTCATCATCAGCTTCCCACATGCAGGGAAGATTCTCTCTTCTTGTTGGCTGAAATCTTCGCAATCATGGAAATTGCCAGTACCGCGATAGTCACGATATACGGCATCATCAGAACGAACTGGGATGGAATGCCATATGCCTGGAGACGGGCACCGACGGAATCTGAAAATCCAAAGAGCAGACAGCCCAGTGTGGTCAGAACCGGGTTCGCACCGCCGAAATACATGGCTGCAACGCCCATGAAACCACGGTTATTGGTCATGTTCTCGATAAACTGGGTACTGTATCCCAGGGAAAGATGTGCACCTGCCAGACCACCGATGAGACCAGAAAGCAGCATCGCCTGATATTTGATTGCATTTACCTTGATACCTGCCGTCTTGGCTGCTTCCGGAAACTGACCCACCGCACGCAGACGCAGTCCCCATACAGTCTTATAAAAGAAGAACTGAAGCAGAATAATCAAAACGATGGCAAACCACTCGGTCACACACCAGTTGTTAAACAGGTCGCCAACCACCGGCAGATTGTCTAAAAAATCCGAGCGACACACGCGGAATTGCTTTGATGTCCGGGCTGGAAAAGCTGCCGGTGCTGTGGAAGATCGCATTTACCATGAATTTTGTGAGCGCCAGCGCCAGCAAGTTAATACCCATACCGATCGCACAGATCTCCAGAGTTATAACGGATGTGACCGACCGCCATGATCATCGCAATCACAGCACCCGCGATCATCGCCGCGATGATACCTAACAGCCAGCTTCCGGTAAAGTAGCTGACCGCTACTGCTGTAAAAGCACCTACCAGCATGATACCCTCAGTACCGATATTTAAGATATTGGCCTGCTGGGGTGATTGCCGCACAAAGAGCGGCAAAGATGATCGGAGTCGCTGAACGAAACGTTGCATAAATCAGCGACGCATTAAAGATTTTATCAAAATTCTGCATTATCGCATTCATGCCTTATCCTCCTTCTTCTCCTCCGTTTTCTTTTTACGTTTCTTTGTAAACTGGAATGCAGTCTCCATGGTCGCTATGATAATGAAAAAACTGCTGTAATGGTATCAACCAGCGATTTTGGTACACCGGTTGACTGCTGCATTCCCATAGCACCCTGATTTTTAAAACTGCCAGGAAAAATGCCATAAATGGAGTTGAAACCATGTTGTTCTTTACAATCAGAGCTGCCAGCATACCATTGCTTCCAAGTCCGGTTGCGAAGTTGTTCAGGAAATATCCGTGAACACCCAGAACCTCGATGCAGCCTGCCATGCCGCCTAACATACCGGAAAGCATCATAGCACCGACAAATACCTTTTTTGGAATCAATTCCCACATAATCCGCATGGGTCGGATTCAGGCCGACGGTACGGATCTTGTAGCCCCAGCTGCTTTTCTGAAGCATATAAAAATAATCACAATCACGGTGATAGCTGCGATGAAAATACCAACGTTGACACTGCTGGGTTTCATAAACTGATACAGTCTTACCGTAACCGGCAGGGACTGAGCATTAGCAGTACCGGCACTCATAGGTCCGCTGACCAGATAAGATGTGATATAAAGGGCTACTGTGTTCATCAAAATGGTGGTACATACTTCATTTACATTATAATAGGCACGCAAAACCGCCGGAATAAAGGCCCAGGCAGCTGCTACCACCATAGCACCTACGAAGCAGGCCACATACAGAGCCGGCTTCGGAAGGAAGGTCCAGTTGATGCCGATATAAGCAGCTGTGATACCGCCCAAGAAAACCTCGCCCTCAACACCTACGTTAAATGCGCCTGCTTTCGCTGCAACTGCAAAAGCAATGGATGTCAGCAGCAGCGGAGTAAATCCTGCCAAGGTTGTACCAAGACGAAGCTCTCCGTCAAAAAGCACCTCGGAACAGCGCCGCATATGCATTCAATCGGATTCTCCCCGATCGCTACGATAAACAGCGCACCGACACCCATCGCAACGAGTATCGTAATAAGAATCCTTCGAATACCATTTAATGTCTGATTCATACTGCTGCTTCACCGTCCTTCCCTGTGTCTGTACCGCCCATCATAAGCAGACCCAGATTGTTCTCATTCGCCTCATCCGCACGCATCTCGCCGGTGATCTTGCCCTCATGGATAACAACGATACGATCCGAAAGGGGAGATAATCTCCTCCAGCTCTGCCGATACCAGCAGGACACCGGCGCCTGCCTTTTTCGCCTTTTCCAGTGTATTACGAATCAGCTCGATGGCACCGATATCTACACCTCTGGTAGGCTGGGATGCTACCAGAAGCTTATTGCCAAGAGATACCTCCCGGGCTACTACGACCTTCTGTGCATTGCCGCCGGATAAAGAGGATGTAGGAAGATTATAATCCGCCGGGCGGATATCAAACTGTTCTACCATTTCTTTTTGCATAAGGTATCCTGTCCTGATTTATTCATCATGATGCCCTTGGTAAATGGAGGCTGATCCAGGCGGACTGCGATCAGATTTTCCTCGATGGTCATGGCACGGTTCAGACCTCTTGTATTTCGATCCTCCGGAATATGGGAAAGACCGCTCTCTCTCACTTTTCTCGGACTCTGATTCGTAATATCCTTTGCCGCAAAGAAGGATCTTGCCCTTCTCTACCTTGCGGAGTCCGGTGATCGCCTCAACCAGCTCACTCTGTCCATTTCCATCGATACCTGCCACGCCGACAATCTCACCGGCCTTGACATGCAGGGACATGCCCCGGATCTTCGATGTCTCCTTCTGGCTGGGAATCCACACATCCTGAACCTCCAGAATCGTATCTCCCGCCTCAGAATAAGCCTTATCAATGTTTAAGAATACTTCACGTCCGATCATTCGTTTGGTCAGATCCAGCGGAGAAGTTTCCTCTTTATTAACAGTGCCCATATATTGTCCCTGACGCCATCACAGAGATGCGGTCTGATATTGCCATAACTTCATTCAGCTTATGAGAAATAAAGACAAGGGATTTTCCATCCTGTTTCAGATTGTTCAGGATTTCAAACAGACGTTCCGCCTCCTGAGGAGTCAGAACCGCTGTAGGCTCATCCAGAATGATGATATCAGCACCTCGCATCAATGTCTTGATAATCTCGACACGCTGCGCCTCACCAACGGATATCTGGCTTACCTTCTTATCCAGCTGCACGTCCATATGATACTGTTCAATATATTTTTTAACTTCTTTTCTTGCCTTGTCAAAGTCAATTGTCAATCCCTTTTTCGGTTCAAATCCCAGAATAATATTCTCCAGAACCGTCAGCTCATTTACCAGCATAAATTCCTGATGGACCATGCCGACACCGTGCTCAATTGCAATCTTCGGTGTGATGGTTCCCATCGGTTCCCCCTTGACGATAATCTCGCCCTCGTCAATGGGATACATGCCGTACAGAAGCTTCATCTTCATCATGGTGGATTTACCAGCTCCATTTTCACCAATCAGTGAATGGATCTCGCCTTTTTTTTCAGAGTAAATTCGCCATGCTTTACCGCCTGAACCTGTCCGAAATTTTTGACAATTCCTTTCATCTCCACTACGTATTCGTTCATTCGATCACCCTCTCGTCCGGAAATGCCTGACGGCTCTTTCCAAGAAAAACATTTTTTTGTTGAAAATGAAGGGGAACCTGAAAGAATCCAGATCCCCCTTCGCCGCCAGGTTTCACTCGCTCCCGGCCTTGTCTTTATCAATTATGCCTCTGGGCCAAATCCTTCATAGTTTTCTACTACGATCTCGCCGGATTTGATCTTCTCGGCAAGCTCATCACACTTATCAACGATATCCTGCGGGAATTTGTCGCCCAGAGATTCTTTTGATAACAGAGAAATCAGTCAGGCTGACGCCGCCGTCCTTCAGTGCCAGATATTTGGTTGTGCCGCCCTCAAAGGTTCCATCTACTGCAGACTGGATAACCAGGTAGCAGGCATTATCAACTCTCTTAACCATGGAAGTAAGAATATGTCCAGGCTGATCGGAATCCTGGTTTAAGTCAACGCCGATTGCGTATTTGTCAGCTTCTTTTGCACCTTCCAGAATACCAACACCGGTACCGGATGCTACGTTCATGACAATATCAGCGCCCTGCTCATACTGTGCTAAAGTCAGCTCTTTGCCCTTTAACGGATCCGTCCAGCTTCCTGCAAAAGCCTGAAGAATCTTGATATCCGGATCGATGTACTTCGCACCCTGCTCATAGCCTGTATAGAAGTCATGAAGTACCGGAATATCCATACCGCCTACCCAGCCGATGATATGATCTTCATTGACATTCGGGATATCAGTCTTGGTGGTAAACATAGCTGCTGCTGCACCTGCCAGGAAGGAGCCCTCATTCTGAGCAAAGCTGATAGACTCAACGTTCGACTTTTGAATCTGATTTGTATCGACCTAACTGCGAGCAG
>VOFJ01001007.1_pt1 | contig 23007 bp, 45 predicted proteins | sample 5384081 | NCBI WGS metagenome assembly VOFJ01 (sample SAMN12384729, study PRJNA508395) | human gut metagenome | isolation source: healthy gut I | host: Homo sapiens | reverse complement strand
ATCAGTACTTCGTTCAGTTACACGTATTGCTTTCGGAATTCCATTCGGGTTTTTCTCCCATAGTTCCACTCTGATGTGCTCCGATTGGGTTAAAATATCTTAATAAGATAACATTCCATTCCGGATCAGCTTTCTGCATATCCATAAGAATCTGCTCTAACATGGATTTCGTCCAGCCATATGGATTGGTACACTGTCCTTTCGGGCATTCCTCTGTGATTGGAATCTGTGCCGGATCACCATATACGGTCGCGGAGGAAGAAAAGATAATATTCTTGCAGCCGTGCTGGCGCATCACATCTACTAATGTCAATGTTCCTGCAATGTTGTTATTATAATATTCCCATGGCTTTTTACCACAGATTCTCCAACTGCTTTTAATCCTGCGAAATGAATGCAGCAGTCAATCTTCTCTTTTTCCATGATTTTATTTAAGATATCACGGTCTAAGATATCTCCACGGTAAAATGTAACTTCTTTTCCAGTAAGAGCGCTTTTACACGCTCCAATGATTTTTCGCTGGCATTGGATAAATTATCCAGCACTACTACGTCATAGCCTGCCTGCTGTAATTCCACGCAGGTATGACTTCCGATATAACCTGCTCCACCTGTAACTAAAATAGACATATTCTCCACTCCTTTGTACTAAAATATGTATTTTCGTGTTCCTTACAAATAAGAGTATACCTTATATTCCTGTATTTGAACAGTATCTATTGTATAAACAATATGTATTTTTGTTGCATCTGCAAAGGACAGCCTCTATAATATATCTATAATCTATCTGCAAATTCCAGAAGGGAGGCATACGATGGACCCCAAATATAAGAATTTTATAAAGTAAATAAAAAGAACTGGTTTCCCTTTCCGTCTATAATGTCGGTTTCCAAAAATGTGAACCTCTTTTACCAGTGGGGACCGGGAATCCGTGACCATTATCTGATTCATCACATTCTATCCGGCAAAGGATATTATTCTGTTGGTGGTAAAGTTTATGCCCTTTCCACCGGAGATACCTTCCTTGTCTACCCTCAGACCGAAATCACCTATTATGCCGATGAAGAAGATCCAGTGGGAATATGCCTGGGTAGGCTTTAATGGCAGTGACGCTGCCATTATTTTGAATGCCACAGATTTTTTTCCAGGGATTTTCCACTGATTCACCAGACGCCGCTTTCCGAATCCATCCGGGAACACAGCTTCTCGGTATCTATGAAGCCCGCGGAAATGATTTCATGGATTCTGTAGAAATGACTGGACGACTCTATCAGACGCTGGCTCTTTTTATGAAACATGCCAGCAATAATGAACAGTATAACAGTTCCAGCAACTATGTCCAGAAAGGAATTGCCTATATTTCCGCCAACTATTCCTACCCGATCCGTGTAGAAGATATTGCTGATTATGTAGGCGTAAGCCGGAGCCATCTGTACCGCTCCTTTGAAACCATACTGGGTCAGTCGCCGAAAAATTATCTGACCCAGTTTCGTTTAAAACAGGCATGCTATCTCTTAGAACACTCCAGCCTATCCATTACTGCTGTAGCTAATTCCGTAGGCTTTGACAATGGGCTGCATTTTTCCAAGACGTTCCACAAGCTGAAAGGAATATCGCCCCGGGATTACCGGCTTGCATCCTTAAATAATAATACAGACTAATCCGCCATTATTATCATTTACAACCTTCTGCATAGTATCCTGCAGCTTCATCTGGCTTTCATCATCCATCATGCCAATTTTGCTGCGGATACCGTCTTCCATCAGTTCTCCAATGGATTTTCCAAAAATGCTGGTTCCCCAGACTCCATCTTCTGTGCTCTGTCCCTCTTTGATATAATGAATCAGGTCGTTTGCCTGCTCTTCACTTCCTACAATCGGTGCAATCTCCGTTTCAATATTTGCCCGGATCGTATGAACAGACGGTGCTACTGCCTTAATTTTTTTACGCCGAATTTATTACCATGTTTAATCAGCACCGGATCATCCATTTTAATATCTGAAAGCTTCGGACTCACCACTCCATATCCTTTCATTTCTACCGATTGTACCGCATCCGCCACTTTCTCATATTCCTTACGTTTCTCAAGAAAGCTCCTTTATCATGGAAATAAGCTGGTATTCCCCCGGTCACTTCTGTTCCGGTCAGTTCACTGATATTTTCATAATAATACTGATCTGCAATATCCAGCCGGATATCTGCTGTGCCATTTTCCAGATTCACCGCCTGCATCATCATATTGGAAATGTAATCTCCCTCCGGAGCCATCTTGTAATCCATCAAATCTTTTATCAGTGTTACTTCCGACAGCATTTTTCCAGCATTTGCAACCACATTTTCTTTGATTGGATGACTCATTTCCAACATTTCTACCCATTTCGGAAGAAAAAAGAAATTCATCTTCACAACCGGGAATTCATAGAGGATACCCTTCAGCACTGCATAGACATCTTCTTTTCGAAGCTGCTCACAATTCAGTGGAAATACACTGACTTCATATTTTTCTTCTAATTCTTTTTTGCCAGTTGTGCCGTTTCCTCGCTGTATGGTTTTTACGGAATTCAGTACCATAACAAAGGGTTTTCCGATTCTCTGCAGCTCTTTTATGGTTTCTTCCTCACCTTTCACATAATTCTCCCGCGGGATATCTGTGAAACTGCCATCTGCAGTTACTACAATTCCAATGGTTGCATGGTCATTAATAACCTTTCTGGTCCCCGACCTCCGCCGCCTTTGTAAAAGGAATTTCCTCTTCAAACCAAGGCGTCTTTACCATTCGCTCCACGCCATTTTCCAGATGTCCGGTGGCACCCTCTACCATATAACCCACACAGTCAATCAGCCTCACTTTTACTTCGGTATCTTCGCCCAGCCGGATTTTTGCAGCATCTTTTGGAATAAACTTCGGCTCTGTTGTCATAATGGTTTTCCCTGGGCCGCCTGTGGCATTTCATCCACCGCACGCTGGCGGCTGTTTTCATCCTCCATAAACGGAAGTACCATCAGCTCCATGAAACGTTTGATAAAAGATGACTTTCCGGTCCGCACAGCTCCAATCACACCTATGTAAATTTCCCCCATTTGTCCTTGCACTGATATCTTTATACATATCATAAGTGCCTGTATTAAAATTTTCCATATAAATTCCTCCTGCCTATACTGTTATATGTATATGCAGGAGGAAGTCACCATTATAACAAAATATTCAGTTTTCCTGAAAGACATCTAAACTCTGCGTGTGTCACATCCCCGCAATATTCTCCGTCAGCATGCAATACCATTGGTTTTTCCAAATCCACGCTGAATTTTCTGCAGTTATGGATATCAAAGCACTTAAATCCTGTATGTTTTCCCTTTACCAGAAATGGCAGCAGGAAAAAAGGTGCGCCACCTTGCCACCCATAGCCACAGCAGACTGAAAATTCTCCGTCCGTAGCCACGGCCTCCGGAGCCATCGGCACTCCACCGCCTTCACAATACTGATTCATTCCCCAGCAATAAAAATCATCCGGGAATCGGCTCTTCCACTTCATCATCAAATACTATCTTCGCCTCTGCTGTCGGCATGGTAAACAGGGATTTTATCGTAAGACAGACGTAGGTTAATGAACCAAGTCCCAGTTTATTTAATGCTTTCTTTAATCCGGAATGCAGTGCCTGTTTACATACATCCGCATCCAGTCCAAGACCGGAACTAATTGCAAAAATCTTCTGTTCCTTCTGTCCTTCTTCCACCCAGCTGACACAACCTAAGTCAATCGGCGTTGTCTCTTCCGCCTGAAGTATCCGCTCTAAATTTTCTGTAGGTGTTCCATTGATTTTCATACCTCTTGCGAAATCATTCCCGGAGCCGGTCGGTATGTATCCAAACCGGATTTTTTTTCAAAATCATGCATCCGTTCAGTACTTCATTTAACGTACCATCACCACCGACCACAATAAGATACACTTTTTCTCTATCAATATCACATACACGGTCTGCAAGCTTCTTCGCATGACCCTCATACTCTGTAAAATGTGCTTTATACCTTATTTCATGCTCCAGAAGGTAATTCTGCAGTTCCTCCCAGACCCGTTTGGACCTGCCGCCTCCCGAGGTATTGTTTACTATAAAATGATACATTTTATTCTGCTGTTTCTAAAGCTTCCAGCTCTTCTTTTTGTTTTTCTCTTTCTACAGTAGATTTCCATATTTTTGCAGACTTTCTTTGCAAGTGCCGAAGTAATCTGTCCATCTACTGCACGCCATTTCCAGTTCATGCCAAGTGTAGATGGTGTATTCATACGTCCTTCACTGCCAATTCCAAGAATATCCTGCATCGGAACAATGGCCATATCACCAACACAGCCCCATACAGCTTTCATGGTGCCCCAGTTATATCCTTCTTCTTTGTTTAATCTTAAATATTCTTTTGGCATATTTAACGCTTTCCTTTGGAGCCGTCTTGAACCATCCCATAATGGTATCATTATCATGAGTTCCAGTATAAAAACAACACAATTCTTTTGATATGTATGCGGAAGGTAATCACTCTCTTCTCTGCTGTCGAAAGCAAACTGGATTAACTTCATTCCAGGGAAACCGGTATCCTTTAACAACTGTTTTACGGACGGTGTTAAATAACCCAAATCTTCTACAATAATATTTAATCTGCCAAGTTTCTTTTCCAGAGCATTGAACAGGTCCATACCAGGACCTTCTCTCCACTCTCCATTTCTTGCTGTCTTATCCTTTGCAGGAATTGCGTAATATGAATCAAAACCTCTGAAGTGGTCAATACGAACAACATCATACAATTCAGACATTGCTTTGATACGTTTTGTCCACCAGGTATAACCATCCTTCTTCATAGCATCCCAACGGAATAACGGGTTTCCCCATAACTGTCCATCAGCAGAGAATGCATCTGGAGGACATCCGGATACATCAATCGGATCCAGGTTCTCATCTAAATAGAACTGTCCCGGATTTGCCCATACATCTGCACTGTCACCAGCAACATAAATAGGTACATCACCGATAATCTGAATACCTTTTTCATTGGCATATGCTTTCAGCTCTGTCCACTGTTTGAAGAACAGATACTGCAACATTTTCCAGAATTCAACAGCATCTGCAAATTCTTCTTTCGCATTTTCAATTGCTGATGGTTTACGGAGTTTTAAATCTTTCTTCCATTCAAACCATGCAACCCCGCCATTTGCATCCTTCAATGCCATAAACAGTGCATAGTCCTCTAACCAGTCACTGTTTTTCTCACAAAAAGTCCGCAAAATCATCCGGTAATGCTTTTTTTAAAGCGCTGATATGCTTTTTTTCAATAAAGGAAAACGGTTTTCATAAAGTGTTCCATACTCTACAAATTCCGGATTTTCTCCCCATTCATAGCTTAAACATTCCTTTTTTTGTCAGTAACTTATCCTTACAAAGATAATCTAAGTCAATAAAATATGGGTTCCCCGCAAAGCTTGAAAATGACTGATATGGAGGAATCTCCATAACTGGTTGGGCATATCGGTAATATCTGCCAGTAAGTCTGTCCTGATTTATCCAAAAAGTCTACAAATTTTCTGGCTTCCTTTCCCATTGTACCAATTCCGTATGGTGACGGAAGTGAAGATATATGCATTAATATCCCACTTGTTCTCATAATTAAATTCCTCCTGCAAACTAGATTATTTTCCTATCTCACGAACACTTTCCCCAGTGCAAGTTCAAAAGGTATTATTTCATGTACTGCCTTGGTTTTCAAGTCAATTGTACGAAATAGTATTTCAAGACTGCGTTGTACCATCGTCTGGTACCGCTGTCTTACAGTGGTCAGCTTTGGATTATAGTAATCCGCCATTGGTATTCCGTCAAACCCCACAACGGAAATATCATCCGGTACCAGAAGACCTCTGTCACGTATCGCACGAATCGCTCCAATTGCCATGACATCACTCATCGCAAATATAGCAGTCATATCCTTTGCCTTCTCCAAAAGTTTTTTCCGTAGCCCGATACGCACTTCCAAAGTCAAATCTTGCTTTCACAAAATATTTATCGTAATCAAATATTCTTCCCTTTTCACCAAAACATTTCTCGCACCCGATATAACGCTGTTCACTGACATAAGAAGAACTTAAATTTCCTCCAATTACTCCAATATGAACATGTCCCTGATTCACCAGATAATTCATGGCACATTTTGCCGCTTCCACATCATCTGTTGCTACACTGGACAGGTTCGGAAAGCCAAGATCTTTTCCTGCAGTAGACACTAATACCGATGGAACTTTTTACTTCATGAAACTTTTCCCTAAAAAATGCAGGATTACCTCCGAGGAATAAAATCCCCAGAGGTTTTCTTTCACGACACTGAATAATTGCCTGTTCTACTTCATTTTTCTTCTTCATCCAGATATATCATATTCAATGTATAACTGGTCTTATTTACAATCGTCTGGATTTCTTCTGCTATCCCTGAAAAAAACCATATTCGACGTACCTTTTATCAGTACGCAGATGGTTTTAGACGCAATCTGTTTCAAATGCTTCGCATTTCCATTTGGAACAAAATTGTGTTCTGCAACAATCCGCCGAATCTTCTTTTCTGCTTCCGGACTCACATCATCCCTGTTATTCAGAACCCTTGACACAGTACTTACTGAATACCCGGATTCTTTTGCAATATCTTTTATTGTCATGTTTTGTCCTGCCTTTACACTATATCTATAGCGAAATACTTATTATATAAATGCTTAACCTTTTACAGCTCCTGCAACAACGCCTTCGATAATATATTTCTGACAGATTCCATAGAAAATGATAATTGGAAGAATTGCCAGTACCAGCATAGCCATCATTGCGCCCCAGTCAATAGAGCCATATCCACCTTTCAAATACTGAATTGCAATCGGAATCGTTTTCCATTTTCTGATATCGAGTACCAGATATGGAAGAAGGTAGTCATTCCAGATCCACATTACCTGAAGAATTGCAACTGTAATTCTTGCAGTAGGCTTTAAAATCGGGAATACAACCTGGAAATATGTCTGAATCGGGCTGCATCCATCAATCATTGCCGCTTCTTCGATTTCAAGCGGAATGCTCTTTACGAAGCCGGTAAACATGAATACCGCAAGTCCTGCTCCAAATCCAAGATATACTAAAATGATTCCAACCGGATTTCCAAGATGTAACATATTTGACAGCTTGGATAATGTAAACATTACCATCTGGAAAGGTACAATCATGGAAAACAGGCAAAGGCAATATAAACCTTTTGAAAACTTATCATTCACGCGGATGATATACCATGCACACATAGATGTGCAGAGAATAATTACCGCAACAGAACATATTGTGATAAATAATGATGTTCCAAACGCATTAAAGAAGTTAATCTTGCGGATACCTTCTGCATAGTTGGTTAATCCAACAAATGCCTTCTGCACTCCGGCAACAAATCTGTCCCATCCGTCAGTCATTTTAAACGGTCCTAACTGGAACGGGGGAAGCGGTTAATATATGCCTTTAATTTAAAGGAGTTCATAAATACGATTACAATCGGAAGTACCCACAGTACACTTAAAATAGTAAATATAATGGTAAAAATCCAGCCATGTTTTGCTTTTTCTTACATTACTCATTACTGCTGCACCTCCTTACGTCTGGTCAGATAGTTCTGTCCAAGTGCAATTATTGCTACCAGGATAAAAGAATACAACTGCTTTTGCCTGACCAACGCCTTCCCCATCCGTTTCTACCATAGAAAGTATCATAGATGTTCAATGCTAAAAGCTGTGATTTCTTTGCAGGTTCACCTGCTGTCAATGCTAAGTTCTGGTCGAATAATTTAAATCCGTTGGTCAGTGTTAAAAAATGTACATACGGTAATGGATGGCATTACCATCGGTAAGGTTACATTTTTTAAGTACCTGCCAGGAAGTTGCCCCATCGATTTCTGCAGCTTCAATCAAATCTCCAGGAATATTCTGGATACCCGCGATATAGATAATCATCATATAACCTATCTGCTGCCAGCACATCAGGATAATCATACCCCAGAAACCATATTTTTTCATTATATGCCAATGTTCTGCTGTAATTTGCGAGAATACCATTGAAAATCAACTGCCAGATATATCCTAATACAATACCACCAATCAGGTTCGGCATGAAGAAAATGGTACGGAACGCATTTGTTCCTCTAATACCCTTTTGTTAAAAGCATCGCAATTACGAATGCAAAAAGTTAATGGCAAGCACGGAAACAATTGTAAAGAGTGCTGTATACCATAACGAGTGAACAAATGTCTCATCTCCAAAGATTTTGGTATAATTAGATAGTCCTACAAACTTTGCATCCGTAACAGTTGTGAATTTACAAAAAAGAAAGATAGATACCCATAGCAAAAAGGAATTATAAAACCAATTGTAAATGCAACTAACGTTGGAAGTGCAAAAAGAGGAAAATATTTTTTTAATTGATTTGTTCATAATATTTTTCCTTTTTCCCTTTTATAAAGGGCAGGCGATATCCGCCCGCCCTTTTTTTCACATATTGTTCTGATTATATGTGATAAGTCTTACTCGTTTGCTGCTGCGTACTCAGAAGCCCAGCCATCAACGAATGCAGTTACAACATCATCCCAGGAACCTGTTCCAGCAGCATAAGCTGTTAATGCAGAACCTACGCCATCTTTCCAAGCCTCAGAAGGCATTGTTGTAAAGCACCAAGCTACAGAATTCTTACCATCTGCAATGGACTGGTTAACTGCATCCATTAATGCATTGCTTGCCTGATATCCATCATCAAATGTATCAAATGGTGTTGTGAAGCCCATCTGGTTAGCAACAATGTCACGTCCTGTGTCACTTGTAATAACCCAGTTCAAGAAATCTTCTGTTGCTTTGATGTTTTCTTCAGAAGCATTAGCATTAATACACCAGTAGTTCTCAGATCCTGTACAAAGTCCCTGATTCTCTTCTCCATCAACTCCGATGTAGATAGGCATCATTCCAAGGTCATCATCTGTTAATACACCAGCATTGATAATATCATTGTATGCCCATGTACCATTCTGATAGAATACAGCTTCGCCTAAGCCAATTTCAGCTACTGCATCATCACCAGTCTTGCTTGCTAACATAGAGCCTTCGCAAGTAGAATCTGTTGTGTATAAATCCCAGATAATTTGTAGTTATCAAGGTAAGTTCCTTTGATAGCATCTGTAGATTCGATTCCATCTGCTTTGTATTCATAGTAGATTGGAAGGTTTGCTAAATGGGTTTTGAATCTCCAGTCAGAGGATGAATCCATACCAGCTGCAGTAAATGCACCCCTTAAGGTCATATTCAGGACCAGCTGCTTCACTTACTTCTGCAAGTCTTGACTGAATATCATCTGCTACTTCTTTTAATTTTGCGAAGCTGTTGATTTCATCGATAGAAGAAACTTTAGCTCCGTCCATTCCGCAATATGCGTTTAATACGGTTTTGTTGTAAATAAGAACCATAAGTCTCAAGTACATATGCGATACCTTTTTACTTCGTCTCCATCTTTCAGTACAAAGTCATCACTCTTAACATCTGAATAAACATCTGTTCCTGATAAGTCTGCGCAGTAATCTTTCCATGCTGCAAGACCAACTGGTCCGTTTACCTGGAAAAGTGTAGGTGCATCAGATTTAGCTATCTCAGACTTTAAAGTCTCTTCATATGTACCAGATGCTGCTGTAACAACTTCAACTGGAACACCAGTCTCATCTGTATAAGCTTTTGCAAAAAGATCCTGCCACTGCTGATCCTGTTCTGGTTTGAAGTTCAAGTAGTAAACAGAACCACTTGCTGCTTCTTTGCTGTCATCTGTCTTCTGTTCCTGCTGCATTATTGTCAGCTGTTTTCTTGTCGTCGCTTCCACATCCAGCAACCATAGCTGCTGTCATAGATACAACTAACATAAGAGATACTAATTTTCTTTTCATAGTACATCCTCCTAAAATATAATATGCTTCATCCTTCCTGAAAACCTCTTTCCCAATCTGTATACCGACTTGTCTGAAACCTGGTTGGTTACGTTCTCGGTAACGTTTTCAGTGGATATATATAATATAACCCCATTACTCAAAAATAGCAATGGGGTTTTTAACATTTTGTACACTTATATAATTTTGGCATTCCATTTTTTGTGCACTTTTTACCATGAAATTGTGTTTTTCTATGAAAACAAGCGCTCTGCAATACGGACTGCATCTTCAATACAGCCATCGCAGCTCCGCAAAACCTTTCCGGTTTCAATTCCTTTCAATTCTTTACAGATATGAGAGCCGTTTTTTTCATCAAATGCTGCTGTCAGTCCCTTTACCGTCTGATATGTTCTGCCTTTGGTCATGCCCTTTTCAATTGCTCCCGAGCTTCCCAGTGCTCCTGCAATCATATACATTCCGGTTGCTGCACCACAGGTTCCCCTGCATATCTGCCATCCCTGCGCCAAATCCTTCCGACAGACGGAATAAAAAGTTTCTTCATCAATACCCAGCTTATCACTGTAACTGCATAATACTGCCTGTGCACAGTTATATCCGCTGTGGTGTTTTTTCTTCTGCTAATTTTACTCTTTCTTCTATTGTCATCTTCTAATCTCCTTTTTTTCTGTTTCCTGCTATTCTCTGTAATAACTTTTTCCGGCTTATAAAATGCTGCCTTCTGCCAAACGTTTTCTTTTTTCTATCCATCTGGCAAAAGATTTTTCCTGCGGATACACTCACGGCAGCTTTCAAATAATAATTTCTTACTGCCACAGACTGTTTCCGGATTCTTCATTCCTGCCTTTTCCCGCATCAGACATAATTTATGTACCGTATCTGCATCCAGCTCCCTGTCCATTTCCCTCATTTTACTCTGGTAAAGGAGTCTTGCATATAATTCTACCGACTCCATCCGGTAATAAGCTTCCGTCAGGTCCTTTCCATAAGTCAGTGCCCCATGATGTGCTAAGAGCAACGCATCAAAATAGTCCAAGATATGGTGCAATGGCATCCGGTATTTCCTGCGTAGACGGCAGCCCATATTCTGCCACCGGCACACAGCCAAGACTTACAATGGATTCTGATATGATTGCACGATTTAATGCCTGACCGCCAATCGCAAAGGTTGTGGCATATGGCGGATGCGCATGTACAACTGCTCTTACATCCGGACGTTTTTCATATACTTTCAAATGCATCTTCATTTCAGAAGACGGGCGGAACCCATCCTGACAGGATAAGACTTCTCCCTGCAGATTTATCTTACATAAACATTCTTCCGTCATATATCCTTTGGATATTCCGGTTGGCGTACACAAAATTTCATTCTCTGATATACGCACAGAAAGATTACCATCATTGGCAGCTACCATTCCGCTCTGATAAATTCTTTTTCCAATCTCTATCATCTGCCGGCGTATCCTGATTTCTGATTCCATCTTTCTTCCTCCATTGCCTGTGATTTCCAGATTTTATAGAAAGCCTTCACTTATTATAGTCACCCCGGTTATTTTTTGCAAATAAAATTCTCTTCATTTATCTCTTCATTCATCTTGTAAATTTATTTCCAGAATGCTACTATTTCTTATAGAATATATATTTTTCAAAAAAATACAAACAATTTCTGCTTATAATATTTACTTTATATAAAAAGGAGTTACTACATCATGAATGAACCAGTTACCAAAGAACTTGTGATACATAAAATCAAACACAATCTACGCCGTCTGCGTACCGCCATAAAATGGATTATTTTTTCTATTCTGTCCGGTCTTCTCATCGGTATGGTGGGAATTGCCTTTTTACTTTGGCATGACATGGGTCACCGATACAAGAACTGCTTATCCATGGCTCATCTTCTTTCTTCCGCTGGGTGGAATCATGATTATACTGCTCTATCATCTTCTCCATGATGAAAAGGATACTGGAACCAACCTGGTGCTTTCCGCCATCCATTCCGGGGATGAAATTCCACTGCGTATGGCTCCCGCTTATTTTTATCTCCACCTTAATCACACACCTCTTTGGTGGTTCTGCCGGACGAGAAGGTGCTGCACTTCAGCTTGGCGGAAGCATCGGAAATTCTCTCGGAAGACTTTTTCCGTTTTGATGAAAAAGATAAACATATTATGATTATGTGCGGCATGAGTGCTGCTTTTTCCGCCTTATTCGAACACCGATGGCTGCCGCTATTTTTCCGCTGGAAGTAGTCAGTGTCGGCATCATGCACTATTCTGCATTAGTGCCATGCGTTATCTCTGCTTTAGTAGCACATGGTCTGGCATTACACTTTCAGATTGCGCCGCCGTCCTTTGCTATTTTAGACATTCCGAATTTGGAATTTCTTCTGCAGTTACCGTAACGATTCTTTGCCGTTTTATGTGCATTGGTCAGTATCCTGTTCTGTATTTCCTTACATTACAGTGAAGCCATTTACCGTAAATTTATCAAAAAAATCCTTACCTTCGTGCTGCGGCAGGCGGCTGCATCATTATTCTCCTCACCCTTCTGGTAGGTAATCAGGATTACAATGGAACCGGCGTTAATATTATTTCCAAATGTTTTGACGGCACAGTGGCTCCGGAAGCTTTTCTTTTAAAAATCATTTTTACCGCCCTGACCCTTGGTGCCGGCTTTAAAGGTGGCGAAATTGTTCCTACTTTCTTTATCGGTGCAAGCTTCGGCTGTCTCTTTGGAACGTTGACCGGTTTCTCCCCCACCTTATGTGCCGCCATCGGTATGGCCGCCATTTTCTGTGGTGTCACCAACAGCCCGATTACTTTTTTGCTGATCAGCTTTGAAATGTTCGGTTTCGCTGCAATGCCATTCCTGCTTCTTGCGATTGCATTCAGCTATATGCTCTCCGGCTATTACGGACTGTACCGCAGCCAGAAGATTATGTATTCAAAATTTAAGACAAGCTATATCAATAAACAGACGCACTAACTACGAAAAACACGCTTTGCGAGTTTCTCCCGAGTTATCGCGGTGCTCGCCAAATCTGCATGCAGGCATGCGATTTTTCTCGCTACTGCATAAAAAGAACTTCTGCTGATTGTTTTCCAACCGGCAGGAGTTCTTCTCATATCATTCACTATATGCTATTTTTACTCTCTTCTTATAAGTACTTCTGAATTTCTTCAAATACGTTTTCTACCGGAACCTGTTCCTTTAAGGTCTTATCACGGATGTCACTTCAACGATTCCCTGTTTCATATTTCTAGGACTTACGATAACACGAAGTGGAATTCCAAGAAGGTCTGCATCGGCAAACATAACGCCGGCACTTTACGGTACGGTCATCATAGATAACTTCAATACCGGCATTCTGCATTTTCTCATATAAATCATCAGCAAAAGCCTTTACTTCTTCATTGTCCGGTCTTACTGCGCAAAGGTGGACCTGCCATGGAGCAATTTCTTTTTGGCCAGATTGGACCATACTCATCATGATGGGCTTCACATACAGCAGCAGCAAGTCTTCCGACACCGATTCCATAGCAGCCCATGATTGAGTCTGTCTCTCACCATCTTTATCTACATAAGTCATCTTCATGGACTTGGTATATTTGGTTCCGAGCTGGAAGATATTTCCCACTTCAATACCTTTAGAAATACGGACGGTCTTCTTACCACATTTTCGGGCAGATTCCACCTTCGTATACCTTAGTTAAAATCATGATATTCTGCGTCTTTTACATCACGCCCCATATCAAGTCCTTTGAAGTGGTATTCCTCTTCATTTGCTCCGCAGGATAAGTTATTTCTTCCTTCCAGAGACTTATCATATAAAAACCACATGAGGTGCATTGATATGTAAGCCAACCGGTCCGATATAGCCTGCATTTAATCCGCACTCTTCTGTAATAACAGCAGCATGAATCGATCACCAAGATAATTAACAAGCTTGGTCTCATTGATTTCCGATCGCCACGGATAAATACAACCACATAGCTGTCATCTGAATTTTTTTCTGATAAACAACTGCTTTTTACAGGAGTTGTTTGTCTTATCACCAAAGAATTCACAGATATCTTCAATGGTATGGATATTTGGTGTATGAACCTTTTCCAGTTCTGCTGATTCTGCGGCTCTTGGAATGTCAGAAATATTTTCTGCAGCTTCCATATTTGCTTTGTATCCACAATCATCACAAAGTACAATGGAATCTTCTCCGACCGGAGTCAGAAGCATGAACTCGTGGGAGATATTTCCGCCCATCATACCGGAATCAGATGCAACGGATACTACTTCCGGAATACCGGCTCTTTCAAAAATACGCTCATATGCCTTGTGTACTCTCTGATAATACTGCTCCAGATCTTCCTGGCTGGTATGGAAGGAGTAAGCATCCTTCATCGTAAATTCTCTCACACGGATTAATCCAGCACGAGGTCTTGCTTCATCACGGAATTTGGTCTGAATCTGATAAATCATAAAAAGGATATTTGGTATAGCTCTGTGCATACCACGAACCAGCTGCACGGCTGCTTCTTCGTGGGTCATACCAAGTACCATCTTGGCACCGTTTCTGTCTGTAAACGAAGCAGCTCGTCTCCGATGCTTTCATATCTTCCGGATTCTTCCCAGATAGATGCAGGCATAACAACCGGGAACTGTACTTCCTGTCCGTCTACCTTGTCCATCTCTTCACGAAGAATCTGCTCAATCTTACGTGTAATTCTCTTTAATGGCAGGAACGAAGAATAGATACCATTTGCCACATATTTGATGTATCCACCTTTTACCATAAGTGCATGACTGTCAATCACACAATCTGCCGGTCTCTCTTTTAAACCGGTCACCAACTAATTTTTTCCAGTTTCATTTTCTTATCTCCTTTTCTATTCTTACAACTCATCTGCTTAAAGCAATATAAAAAGCCCTAAGCTATGATTTAGCTTAGGGCGAATGTTTCATCCGTGGTACCACCTAAATTCAGGACTGCTCCTGCACTCCGACACATCTTCTTATGCCTTCTCTCTGTAACGGGAGAACCCGACATACCTTCACTTCTGCTTGATATGCAGCTCCAAGACTGGTTCATCATCTTCCGTCAAAAACTCTCACCTGCCGTTTTTCTCTCTGAAGGCTTCCAATGATTACTATTTCTTCCACACTTTCTCATATATTTTACCAACGGATATTTTACTTGTCAATCCTTTTATTCCGCAATTTCGGTTGTGCTTTCTGCTGCAGTCAAATCTGCGATTCCTTTCTGATAAGTGGTATATACTGCACTTCCTGCCAGATAAATACTGTCAGACTGATCCGTCTTTACATAATACCGGCTCAGCATGTTATTTTTATTTCCGATCAGAAGTGTTGTTGTTCCATCCCCCTGTCGTCAGTGTAATGGTATTTGACGGCGCTTCAAGTCCATACTCTGATAAGTCCTCATAATCCTTTATTTCCCGGTCTGCTGTAAGCTGTGCTGCGGTGGTAACCAATGTTTCCACGGCATCCTGGTCTAATGCAATGCTTTTATCTGCCTCATAATACCAGGTGTCATCTTCTTTTCCAAAAGACAGTGTCTCATTATTATACTGATAAGAAAATGCTTTTACATCTTCTGTTGCGATGTCTGTCACCATAACTTTGGATGCTTCTTCCTCTTCCTGTTTTTTTCTGTTCCTGGCTCTTATTCCACTTCGTCAGGCCAACCCATGCAACAATACAGATAAGAAGCAGGATGCATAAAGCAATCAACTGTTTTTTCCTGTTTCTTCATTACTTCTTTCTCCTTCTCATCCAGATTACGATACCGATTGCAAGAAGCAATAACGGAATTACTGCAATGCCGATTACAGCTGATGCAATGACAACCGAAGCCGGTACGGTCAGGGTACTGCTGTCATATTCTTTGACCGGAATCACAACTGCTGAACCGCTGTCTTCCGGAATATAGCTTGCAATGGATTTTGAAAATACGGATAAATTATTTCCGGATACCATACTGTCTGCATCATCCGTAAACATACTCATGGAAGGAATATACAAGAATATCTGCGCTTATATCATCCATGGTTTTTTCCGCCTTTAATCCTACCGTAAACGGTCCTGCAATATCATCCTCCGTCTGCTCTAAGGAGCTTGTAGCATCTGTCTTACTGTACGCTGCATCCGAAGTGGTAAGTAAAGGTGTATAGGTTACATTTTCGGTATCGGTATTATAGGTAAGACCTACTGCATACGGTGTAAATACATAGCCATCCACACCGGAAGTCAGCGCACTGCTTTCTACATTTGGTAAAAGATAATATGGTGCCTGATAATAAGAACCGGTATTGCTCTCCATCACCATTCCGTCTACTGCAGTAATGCCAAACTCATTTAAAACCGAATGAAAATTACTCATATCAGCATCTGTATAAGATAGCGTTACAAAAGTTTTCCACCTTTATTGATATAATCAATTACTTTTGACGCATCATCGGATGAAAAAATCAGAGGTCGGCCCATTGATAATAAGTGCCTGTGCATCTTCCGGAATGCTGTCTGCCTGCATCAGGTTGAGGCTGTTTAAAGTGACATTTGCTTTCTCAATAGCATCTTTAAAATTACCGTTCAATGCTGTCCCACCATGTCCCTGCAGTTCGTACATAACCGGCATTTCATCCGATGTGACATAGGAAATGGCACTGGTAAGCTGTCCCTCTCCATCATAACCTGTAGTCTGGCTGCTATAAGTACTGTAATCCATACTGGTCTCATAAATATTGCTATAATTAATTACTTTGGAACGTTTACTGCTTTCCACAATCAGACTCTTTCTGGTGATAGATGTATCATCCGTATAATCCCGGTAAAAATTCGGATAAACGGAAGGGTCTTTATATTCTACCGAAATATGGGAAGATTCGCCTTCATAACGCTTTAATGTCGTTGCAAGAGTATCATCCATATTTCCTTCCGCTTCCAGAACATAAATTGTGACATCCTCATCCAGATTATGAAGAATCTCTTTTTTGTATCATCAGAAATGGAATACCATCTTCTGTGCTGTCAAATCAATAGACGTAATGGAAGATGGCTATGTATTTACTACAAGATTTACTGCAACTGTAACCACGATTCCGATCACAACCATGGCAGAACTGAATACGCCAAGCTTTAATTTCTTACTGCTCATACTCCAGCGACGCTTCTGTATGGACTGTACCGTCAGGAACAAAACAACAGGATAATCATGGAAATATAATATACAATGCCGGATACATCAAGAATTCCCTGCATCAGCATATCCATGTGTTTTTGTCAAATCATAACAGCCTAAAATCTTTTTGTAATAATATTTCCATTCTGTGAAATCAGATTGGTAATTCCGGTCATCAGATATCCCACAAAGAGAAATACAAAGGTTAATACTGCAGAAATTACAATACTTTCTGTCAGTGAAGATACAAAGGTTCCAATGGCAATACAGGTCATACCATATAACCAGAAACCCAGTACTCCCACATAGCTCTTTGCAAAAGCAACGTTTCCATATGCTGACATAATTAACGGTGCCAGACACATAACCGCTACACTGATGGTAAATACGGTTCCGGTGGCGAGATATTTTGCCAGAACCACTTTTTTCTACTGATACCGGCGAAGTTAAAATCAGCTGGTCTGTCTTATTCTTCCGCTCCTCTGCCAGGGTACGCATCGTAAGAATCGGCACAGTAACCAGAAACAGAAACGTTACTGCTGATAAAGTACTGCTGATATCTGTCGAACCATAATACATATTGTATACATAAAAAATAAAGACCAAACAGTGCCAGTGTTGCTGCAATAAAAAGCCATCCTGTCACCGTCTGAAAATAAGATTTTAATTCTCTTTTCCATATTGCACGCATTATTCTTCCTCCTTTGATGTAAGTTCAAGAAAGATATCTTCCAGCGATTTACCACCGTTTATCATTTCCAAAATCGGCATATCACTTTCTGCACAAATATGAAAAATCTCTTCTCTGACATCTTTATTTTTTTTTCTGCCGTTACAGTCACCTCAGCAACTCCATCCTCCGGCAGTTCTTTCGTTTCTACTGCAGTAATATGTTCTGCATCTGCAAAAAACTTCTTTTATTTTTTTCTTCTTCAGCTTTTAACTTAAGCTCTATTACCTGTCCACCGGACATCCGCTCTACCAGTTCTTCTGTTTCTTCCGATGCAACTAATTTTCCATGGGAAATAATAAATATGTAATCACATACTGCCCGGACTTCCGAAAGAATATGGGAACTTAAAATTACAGTATGCTTCTTGCCAAGACTCTGAATCAGATCACGGATTTCAATAATCTGTTTCGGGTCTAAACCTACTGTAGGCTCATCTAAGATAATAACTTCCGGATAACCTAAGACTGCCTGCGCCAGTCCGACTCTCTGCCGGTATCCTTTGGACAGATTTTTAATCAGTCTGCCTCTCATATCAGTAATCTTTGTGGTTGCCATGGCATCTTCTACATAGGGTTTCCGTTTTCCTTTGGAATCTTCTTAAGTTTCTGCTGCAAACAAAAGATATTCTTCCACCGTCATATCCATGTATAAAGGTGGCAACTCCGGCAAATAGCCTATACATTTCTTTGCATCCTCCGGCTGTGCCAAAATATCAAATCCATTGATTTTTAATGGTTCCCTCTGTTGCCCCCAGATATCCGGTAATCATGTTCATTGTAGTTGATTTGCCTGCACCATTCGGTCCTAAGAAGCCATAAATTCTTCCCGGCTCAATGGTAAGATTCAAATCATCTACCGCTACATGCGTCCCGTATTTTTCGTCAAATGACTAATCTCTATCACGTCTCTTCCTCCTTATAACATCTCACCTCAGAAAGTTTATGAGAAAGTTGTGTTAAAAAGACGATGTTTTTGTGATAAAAATGCGGTCAAACTGTGTCTTTTATGTGATGGAATTAATCTAATAATTCTTCAAAGCTTAGGATATAGCGGTCAGATAGCTGCATGATTTCATTTTTCTCATAGGAGGAATGGATATCTTCCACACCTACCACATAGAAATCATCCATCTTTGCACCTTCCACATCTTTTAAAATATCTTCATATACCACACACTGCTCCGGTTTCAAAGAAAGCTTTTCTGCTGCAAGCTGGTACACATCCGGGAATCCTTTTCCCCGTCTCACTTCCTGCGTCACTGTAAATGCATCAAAATATTTCATGATGCCACAATGGGTAAGACAGGGACGAAACAGCCTCTCATCGGAAGAAGTTGCTGCTGCAATCTTAATTCCTTCTGCCTTTAATTGCTTCAGGTAATCTATAACACCGGCTTTCAACTTTACTTCATTGGTATAAGCTTCAATCGCCATATCAAACCATTCTTTGATAATCTCTTCTTCGGACTCCGGCAGATTAAAAACGCTCTTTGGTATATTCTGCTGCCGCATCAAAGTTCTTTGAAGTAATTGCTACCAGATAATCATCCGGCACAACAAATCCTCTTTTTGCCAAGAAAATCCTCATCAATTTTTCCGCCATACTCCCATGGAGTCTAAAAGAGTGCCATCTAAATCAAAGATGGCACCCATTCTATTGTCAATCATATATTTTCCTTTACATTCTGTCTGGTGCAGAGAAACCTAATACATCGATACAAACCTCTAATGTCCGCCTGGTCAGTGTTAATAAACGAACATAGGAAGCCTGCACTGCCTCGTCTTCTTCTGCCATAATCTTTGTCTCATGATAAAAATGATTCAATGCATTTGCCAGGTCATAGATATAAGAACATACCTTATGTGGTGCTGTCTCTTCGTAGGCATTTTCCATCATGGCATTGAAACGGGTCAGCTCTAACATCAATGCCTTCTCGCTTTCGGAATGTGCCGGAAGAATTGCTGCTGTTCCTGCTTCTTTTTCCTGCTTCTTTATATTTGTTCAGAATGGATTTGATCCGGACAATCGTATAAAGAATATATGGGCCTGTATTTCCTTCAAATGAAGTAAAACGGTCGATATCAAAAATATAATCCTTGGAAGCCTGATTGGAAAGGTCTCCGTATTTTACTGCGGAAAGTGCAACTACTTTTGCGGTTGCCTTTGCTTCCGCTTCTTCTACCGTACGGTTCTCTGTAATCTTGCGGTACATCTCATCATTGATGCTGGAAAGCAGTGTCTCTAACCGCATGACACCACCCTCTCTGGTCTTAAATGGTTTTCCGTCTTTTTCCATTCATGGTACCAAAACCTAAAAACTGAAGCTCTGTATCATCATCCACAAGATGTGTCTTTCTGGCACAACGGAACACCTGTGTAAAATACAGCTCCTGACGTTTATCCACTACATAGATAATTTTATCCGGATGATAGTCTTTCATACGCCATACAATCGTCGCAAGGTCTGTTGTGTTATAAAGAGAAGCCCCATCGGATTTTAAAATCATGCATGGCGGGATTTCTTTCGTATCAGTCTCTTTCTTTGACATCTACTACCAGTGCACCATCACTGATATATGCATAACCGTCATCCTTCATCTTCAGCCTGTACCATGTCCGGGATATATGGCTGTGCGTCAGACTCACCTTTCCAGAGATCAAAAGATACATTTAAGTTTGCATAGTTCTTCTTTAAATCGGTAACAGATACATTTAAAATATGTGATAAAAGTGCCTGATAACCTTTTCGTCCATGCTGTAATTCATAAGTTGCCTGCATGGCAGCTTCTTTATAAACGGCATCTTCTTTGGATTTTCCGCTGGCTGTCGGATAAATTTCTTCCAGCTCGGAAATGGTAAATGGAGGCTCAACCGGATATTCTCCCTCATAATTTTCATCAAAATAGCAAAGTTCCGGTTTACGGAGCTTTAACTCAGTAATAATCAGTCCCATCTGAAGACCCCAGTCACCCAGATGCACATCACCAATCATATTGTGTCCCATGAATTTACCAATACGTTTGATGCTTTCACCGATAATAGCAGAACGTAAATGTCCTACATGAAGTGGCTTTGCAACGTTTGGTCCGCCATAGTCAATCATGATGGTCTTTGGATTTTCCACCTTATCACAGCCTAAACGCTCTGTATCCTCCTGCATCTTACTGATATAGGAAGCCACAAATTCATTATTCAGCTTTAAGTTAAGGAAGCCAGGTTTTACAGCTTCTACGGATTCAAACATTGCGTTATCCTTAAGCTGTGCTACTACTTCCTCCGCAATCATAATCGGTGCTTTCTTATATTCTTTTGCAGCAGCCATAGCGCCGTTGCACTGATATTCACATAAGTCCGGTCTGTTTGAAACAGTTACTTTTTTGCATATTTTGCATCAAGTCCGGCTGCTTCAAATGCTTTCACCATCTCATCTGTTATTAAATCCAGTATCTTTCTCATTCTTTCTCATGTTCCTTTCTGAGCATTCTATTTTTCCATTTTATACTCAAAGGCAAGCAGTTGTCAACTACGCCAGAAAGTGTTCTGCCATCAGAATTGTTCCGATTTTCTGCACCTCTCCGGTAAGGAACACGCTGCCATCCTCTCCGATTTCTATCAGTAACTGCCCACCCGGCATCGTGACTTCAATTCTGTCATCCACCAGTCCCAGCTTATGGGATGCTGCCGCTGCTGCACAGGCTCCGGTTCCGGAAGCTAAAGGTATATCCGGCTCCCCCGCTCATAGATTTCCACCCGGATATGACCTCTATCCATTACTTTACAAAGCTGCATATTAATCCGGTTTGGAAAATAAGATGCATTTTCCACATAAGGTCCTAATTCCATTGCCTTTTTCTTTACTGATTTCATCTAAATGAATCACGCAGTTCGGATTTCCCATGGAAACACAGGTTGCCCGGTAAGGATGGCCATGAAAAACCAGAGGCCTGTTTATAATTTCCGGAGGCGTACCTACATAAGCAAGTACCCCTCCGGTAAATTGTGGTATTCCCATATTTACTTTCATAAGACTTCCGTCTTCATTTAAAAAAATCAATCCTTACTTCGCCTGCCTTGGTATAAAGGCTAAACGGTCTGTGTCTGATATATCCGGCATCTAATAAATATTTTGCAAAAAATCCGAACACCATTTCCGCTGCGCTCTGCTTCACTTCCATCCGGGTTAAATATCTTTACATAAAGCTTCTCATCCTGCCATATCGGTCCATATAAAATGCCATCAGCTCCTGCGCCAATATTTCTTCTGCACAGCTTTACAATATGACGTTCCAATAAATGTATCTTATTCTTATTCGGGTCAAGTACAAGATAATCATTTCCTAATCCATGATACTTCTGTAACAGCAAGGCATCATCCATACTTATGCTCCAGTTTCACTTCTTATTACAATATATGAATGAGATATTGTCCGTTAGAACCCGACTTATTCCTGTTCTGTTTCAACGGTCGCTTCTATGACCTCAGACACTTGTTCTCCACTGTCTGTCTGTTTCTCCACCACCTGCGGTGTTTCCACCTCCTGTGACACTTCCGCTGCCTGCGGTGTTTCTTTTCGTTCAGGACTCTTTTCTCCTAAAATAGCAGATAACTTATCATCTGAAATCGTTTCATCTGCTTCTTCTTTCTGTAAACGTGCTCTTTTTCTTCCTCAATCTTCTGCCTTACTGCCGCATCAATCTCACGCTGCTTTTTTTTTTTCTTCCTCTGCAGCCACTCTTGCAAGACGATCAAGAATCTCCTGTGCCTGCTGTTCAACCTGCTGTTTCTTGCGTGCGGCTAAAATCTCTTCTTCCGACATGTAATGAACATTCCAGCGTTTCACAATACTATGAGCAATTCGCTCTCTTTCATTTCTCTTATCTATTGCATCCTGCATATTATTCCACTTCCATTTTTTTTCTTTATGTATATCATAGCTTTCACCCATTCGTTTTTTTCAAGATGAAAAATTATTAAATTTTATTGTTTCCGGCATATTTTTTTATGTAAATAAGGACATCCTTTCTGTATCAGCCAATGGCTGCAAAAACATTTTAACCCGGAGGTACGCATCAAGCAATACGTAACTGAATCTGGAAGCGTTTGA
>VOFJ01002257.1_pt1 | contig 23029 bp, 23 predicted proteins | sample 5384081 | NCBI WGS metagenome assembly VOFJ01 (sample SAMN12384729, study PRJNA508395) | human gut metagenome | isolation source: healthy gut I | host: Homo sapiens | reverse complement strand
ATGGAGTTGGATGATTCGCTGGCGTTCATCGTCACCGAGCTGATCGAGGGCAAAAACCTGCGCGACGACGTCGCCGCGAATGGGCCATACGTCGCCGATGACCTGGAACGACTGGCATCCAAGCTGATGGACGCAGTTAGGGCGGTTCATGCGGCGGGCATCGTGCATCGAGACATCAAGCCGACCAATGTGATGGTTTCGGCGACCGGCCCGGTTCTGGTGGATTTCGGCATCGCCATGGGCGAAGGCGAAAGCCATGTGACGCGCACCGGCCTGGTGATGGGAACGCCGGGGTTCATCGCGCCGGAGATTATCGAGGGAACCGAATCCGATGAGATCACGGACTGGTGGTCCGTGTCGTCGGTGCTGGCATTCGCGGCAACCGGAAAGCCCGTTTTCGGCACCAAGCCGATGATGGCGGTGCTGGAACGCGAGGCGTCCGGCAACGCGAACCTCACAGGTCTTCCCGCCACCACCATGACGGCGTTCCGTGCGGCGCTGAACCCGGATCGCAGCAAGCGCTGCACTCCGGAGCAACTGCTGCAGGCGATCACCGTGGACGCGTTCAACCCCGGCGCCTGGCAGCAGTACGACGATGACGCCGCGCAATCCGGTCAGACGGATGTGATGCGCCCTTTTGACCATACCGGTCTGCGCAACCCGCGTCTGTTATGGCGCCCGCATGAGCCGGCCGAATCAGGTGAGAAGCCGACTGCAGCCGTCACCAAGGCAGGAATGCCAAGGCAAACCGCGATGCCCGGCGTTCGGCCCGCTTTGCAGCGGATCATCGGACAATCGGCGCCCTCACCGTATGCGACGGTTCCGCCGATTCCGAGGCTCCCAAACGCCGGCCAAGCCGCTGACGCTGCATCCGCCAGTCTTCGACGGATACCATCAATCGGGACAGGAGCAGATGCCGGAACCTCGGACGGAACCGTACCGCTCCGGGGAGCACCGCTACCGGGAAATATCGCGTCTTCTCAGGCACCCGGCAACGACCGGACGGCGCCGATGTCCCGCCTCACCCCACCTATGCCGCCGACCATGCCGGTCGGCACCGAAGCGACCGAATCGTTGCGCCCACAGCCGACATCGGTTCTGCCCACCTCCACCATGCCATTCGATTCCACGGTCAGCGTCGGACGAACCATGCCCATGCAACCGCAGCCGACGACGGCCCTACCCACGGACGATGCGGACATGACCGGAGCAACGGCCGTAATCGAGCCGTCATCATCCGCCGACACCGCGGCAACCCTGGCGATGGATGATCCAGTGTGGTCGGGGCGCCAGCAGATCCCCACCATGACCATGCCGCCGCTGAGCCCCCAGCAGATCTTCGCCGACCCTGATGAAGCCGCAACGCCGACGACCGCAATGCAACCCGGCCAGCCCGCACAGCTCCAGCCAGCAGCGCAATTCCAGCCGTCCATGCAAGCCATGCCGACAGCGCAGGCCATGCCGCCGATGGCCATGAACCCGGCAGACATCAAGCGCCAGACCTATCTGCGTCAAGGCACGCCGCTGCTCGCCGCATGGGCAGCGCCCATAGCCGCAATGGCCGCGAGCATGCCGTTGGCGGCAATGGTCGCAGCCACGCTGCTGTGCTGGCTGCTGCTGACGGTAGGCTATTCGACAGACGCCCAGCTGCAACGCGAATACAGACGCGGCGGCACACACAGCGCCGGCGACACCGCGATGCGCATCATCACGCTGCCATGGCACGCCCTCAGGGGGTTGCCTGCGGCAATAGGGCGCGGGCTGCTCGCCGTCGCGACGCTGGCGCTGGGATCCACCCTCGCGACGCTGATCTTCAGTCTGCCGGTCGTAAACACGCGGTTCGCCATAGGCGGCATCACCATTGTGGTACCCATCATCGCCGCCTCCCCCGTGTCCCCGTCAGGTCTGGCTCTGGCCATCTGCGCGGCGATCAGCTGGATCATCGGTATGCTGGCGCCCGCACCGACCATGCTGCGACTTGGCACCGGCACCCTGCTCGGTCTCAACCGGCCCGCGGGCTCCAGCGGCGCAGGCATGCTCCCCCGAATCGTCCGACAACGAAACCGCTCCCGCGATATCCGCCCAACATTCCGGGCGTGAATTCGCCGTATGGATCGCATGGGCGGTGATTACACTCTCAGCGTGCACGCTGCTCGGTCTCGGACAGGGCATCAACTGGTGGCCGCTGCCCTCCAACGTCGCATAACATCCCCATCCCAGCTGCATGCCGAGCGACGGCAATGCCCGGTTTGTAGCCATTGTCACGTTCCATCATGCGGCAAACGGCGCAACCCGCCGCCGGAAAAGCGAACCCTTCTACTACTATGGGCAACAAACCGGCAGGAAAGGGATAACTGTGGCACAAAAGAATCAGAACGCGAAGCGCAACACCAGGGCAAGCCGTCGCGCCGCCGAAGAGAAGGCGGCGCAGGAGAAGGCGGAGCAAGCGGCCAAGGAGCGCAAGCAGCAAACCATCATCGGCGCAGTGGTCGTCGCCATCATCGTCGTGCTGGTGGCAATCGCCGGCTTCGCCATCTATGGAGCCATTCACAAGAACGACGTGGCGAAGAGCACCACCGAGGAGCAGGCATACCAGCAGCTGCAAAAAGGTCGAGACCAAGCCATCGGCGGCCGACGACAAGGGCGGCATCCTCATCTCCAGCGAAGGCTATGGCAAGAAGGTGTCCGGCGCCCCCACCGTCGCCGTGTACATGGATCCGCTGTGCCCCGGCTGCGGCGAGTTCAACCGCCAGACCGATCCCACGCTGATCTCGCTGGTGGACGCGGGCCAGATCAACCTGGAAATCCACCCGATGTCGTTCATGGACGAATACTCGACCGACGAATATTCCAGCCGCGCCACCGGCGCCATCCTGTACATCGCCAGCAATGACGACAACCCCGATCACCTGCTCAAGTTCATCTCGAACATCTACGCCGAGGACTTCCAGCCCGGTGAGGCCAGCGAATACAAGTCGGTCAAGAACAAGGCGCTCAAGCAGCAGGCGATTGACGCCGGCGTACCGCAGTCCGTGGCCGACAAAGGCGTTCAACGGCGAATACAGGAAATGGATGGATGCCATCAACCTGTACACGCCGAAGCGCCCCGAACTGTGGCAGGTGTCCGGTTCGAACAAGGGCGTCATGAGCACGCCGACCATCACCATCAACGGCAATTACTGGGATCGCAACCAGCTGTCACTCGCCGGCATGAACAACAAGACCGGCATCATCGCGTCGCTGGGCCTGAAGGAAAACGAAGTCGGCCAGAAGGGCACGATGCCGTCGATCGGCGAATCGGGGCAAGCCGATCTCGCTGACGACCGGCGAATGACGAATGACCCGTCATGCCCCGCAAATGAACGATGACACCCACGTAGACCCGTGTCGCGCTGCGATCTTCGACCCCGGCCGAAGGAACCGCAACACGGGTTTGCGACATTCTGAATTGACCAGCGCGGTGAAACTGGTAAGCTGGTCAATCGTTCGATGACACCTGTCCGCATTGTGCGAATGGGGTCCGCCTCCTTAGCTCAGATGGCCAGAGCGGCCGCCTTGTAAGCGGCAGGTCGTCGGTTCGATCCCGACAGGAGGCTCGCGGCACAGCATACCGCGTGTCATGTGCGATGCACGGTCGACATGTAGTAAGCTGTGTTTACATATAGTCTTACCTTGTGTAAGTGCCAGAAGCCTTCCCCAACTTATGGCTTCTGGAAGGCAGAGCGTCCCCCAATTAGCTCTGCCCACAGGGGGCGGGACAATCCCCTTCTCTCCCGCCCCCTTCTTCTTTTATTTTGATATATGTGACCACCCCAGTAGCTCCGCGACAGCCCTTCGGGCAGGGGGGCAAAAAAGTACCAAATGTGGGGTATGGGTGACGGTCGTGCGATGCCCAGCGAAGCATCATCGTGATTGGTTACAATGCTAGCCGTAGCTCATGGAAGGATGACATATGGCCAGGCGGTGGACACCACGACGTTTTGTTCGATTGCGTCGCATTCGGGTGGCGATCTGCGCCGTCGCCGTGGCTCTTGCCTCAACGGTCGCATTCGGCGTCGCCGCACGCAAGACCATCGCACTCAGCATCAACGGCGACACCCAGACCGTCACCACGTATGCCATGAGCGTGACGCGCCTGCTTGAAGAGCGGGGCGTCGACGTCAAATCCCATGATCTGGTGCAATCCACCAGCGGCGACATCCTCAGCAATCATGACGTGGTCACGGTCAACAGCGCATATCAGACGACCATCAGCATCGACGGACAGCGCGTGCCGTTCTGGACCGTGGCGACCAGCGCCTCCCAGCTGCTCGGGTTTTTCCAGCAGAACGAGAACGAGGCCGCGAAAGTCACCGTGGACATCGACAACATCTACAGCCAGCTCACCGGCGGCCTCGTCATCAACGAGTCCGGTCCGGTGACGGTCATCGCTGACGGCAAAACGTCGGTCGCGCCGAATGGCAAGCTTCCCGCCGCGTCGATTCTCGATTCCAAAGGCATCAGCCTCAATAAGGAAGACCGCGTCAGTGTCGAGAAGGACGGAGACAAGACCGTGCTGCGCGTTCAGCGCGTCACCCACGGGCAGGAGACGACGACCGTCGCCATTCCCCATGGTTCGCAGACGATTGTTGATAAGTCGTTGGAGCCAGGAACATCCGTGGTCCGCCAACAGGGGGAAGACGGCGAGAAGAAGCAGGTCTATAACGTCACGTATGTCGATGGCATCGCAGAGACTCGAACGCTGATTTCGGAGACGACCACCAAAATCTCCCTCGACACCATCGTCGCCGTAGGCCCGGAGAAGGCCGCCGAACCTTCCGACACCAGCAAGGGGCAAGCCGATAAAGGCAGCGACAACGCCGGCAAGTCGGATGGCAACTCCTCGAACGGCAGCACGTCCGGCGCAAACAAGTCGGATGATACGTCGAACAATGACAAAAAAACAACGACAAGAACAACGGGAATTCGGGCAACAACGGCAATTCCGGGAACTCAGGGAACTCAGGCAATAGCGGCAACTCCGGGAAACTCCGGCAACTCCGGCAACTCGGGAAACTCGGGAAACTCCGGCAACTCCGGCAACTCGGGAAACTCGGGAAACTCGGGAAACTCCGGCAACAACGGCGGCAACGACAACTCCGGCAATTCCGGCAGCAGCTCGCAGGGACGCCTATGGCACCCGACCGCCGCGCAGGCCAAAGCCTACGCATCCGGCGCGGCCGCACAGCGCGGCTGGACCAGCTACGACTGGACATGCCTCGACAAGCTGTGGACCCGCGAATCCAGATGGCTGTGGTACGCCGAGAACGCGAAGACCGGCGCCTACGGAATCCCGCAGTCGCTGCCTGCGAGCAAAATGGCCGAGTTCGGCGCAAATTACCGTGACGACGGCGCTGTGCAGATCGACTGGGGGCTGGCGTATATCGCCCGACGGTATGGCAGCCCGTCCAAGGCATGGGAACGCTCCGAGCAAATCGGCTGGTACTGATAGCGAGCGTTATGACTGACATGAATCCATCCCCTGCACCTTCCGGAGCATCCGCAGCCGCCGGGCGACTGCTCGGCGCGGCCGACATCCGTCACATAGCAGCCGAAGCCGGCATCAGCCCGACCAAGAAATTCGGCCAGAACTTCGTCATCGATCCCGGAACAGTGCGCCGCATCGTGCGCGAGGCCGCGGTCACCGCCGATACGCGGGTGCTGGAAGTCGGCCCCGGATTGGGGTCGCTGACACTGGCCATCCTGGAAACCGGCGCCACGATGACCGCGGTCGAGATCGACCCGCCGGTCGCGCAACGGCTGCCGCATACCATCGACACATACATGCCGGATGCGAGGAACCGCCTCACGGTCATCAACAAGGACGCGCTGGCCCTCACGTCGGCGGACCTCCCCGAGTTCAGCGGCGACGAACCGTTCACCCTGGTGGCGAACCTTCCGTACAATGTGGCCACGCCGATCATCCTGACGCTGCTGGAACGCTTCGACATGCTGACGTCCTTCGTGGTGATGGTGCAGAAAGAAGTCGCGGACCGTCTGACCGCCACTCCCGGCTCGAAGATTTACGGCGCGCCCAGCGTGAAGCTGGCGTGGTACGGCTCGGCGGAACGCGTGGGCAACATCGGGCGTCACGTATTCTGGCCAGCGCCGAACGTGGATTCGGCCCTGGCCGGGTTCACCCGTGTCCAGTCGCATGCGGGCCCGCGCGACCCCCAGTTGCGCCAGCTGACGTTCCAGTTGGTCGACGCGGCCTTCAGCCAGCGTCGCAAAACGCTGCATGCCGCACTCAAGCGCATGGTGCCCGATGAAGTGTTCCACACGGCGGGCATCGACCCGACACGCCGCGGCGAGACGCTGACCATCGACGAATTCGCCGCTCTGGCGACGGCGCTGAGGCAATCGCAGCATGAACAGGGGCAGGCATCATCATGAGCGCCACAGCAATGGACAATGTACGGTCAGCGACACCGGGTCAGGTGCGGCGTTCGCCAAGCGTCCCCGCGCATTGGCCCATCCGCCGTCATGTAGCAGCCGCGGAAACGACACCAGCCGGGCCGCTGCACTCGGTGGAGGTCACGGTTCCCGCGAAAACCAATCTGACGTTGCACGTAGGGCCCGCCCATGAGGAATGGGGCGGCCGGCACGCGCTGGACACGATATATTGCGCCATCAGCGTCAACGACATGGTGACGGCGACCGCCAAGACCCCGGCAGCGGGTTCTCGCTCGAACTGAGCGGCGAGCATCTGGGTGATCTGGCATCGAGCGGCAGCGACATGCGCCGCAACCATGCGGTGCTTGCGTTGTTCGCGATAGCCAGGGCCGCGGGGCGGGAGCCGGACGGGCGCTGCATGTGGACAAGCACATTCCGTCGGTGCCGGATTGGGCGGCGGATCCGCCGACGCGGCGGCGACATTGCTCGCCGTGAACACCCTGTGGGGACTGCACTGGCCGATTGAGCGGCTGCGTGACATCGCCGCCACGCTCGGCGCCGATATGCCCTTCTGCCTGGAGGGCGGATATGCGCATGGCACCGGTTTCGGCGAGCGGATCATCCCGCTGGAGGATGATTCATCATGCGTTCAGACGCTGCGAGACCGCGGATTCGCCGGCCAATTGCTGGTGGGAGCGTACCATGCGCAACTGAGCACGCCGAATGTCTACTCGACCTTCGACAAGATGGGCGCGGGAGACGGCGACGACAACCATCTGCAGCGCGCCGCGGTCGCCTTGCACCCCCGCAGCGGCGAAGCCATCGAAGCCGCCCTGGCCGCCGGAGCATCCCGGTCATTCGTTTCCGGCTCCGGCCCATCGGTCATCGCGTTCGTACCGGACGATGCCGTCGCCCGCCGCGTTCGCACCGCATGGGAGCAATCCGCCACGGTGGACCGCATCATCGCTGCGCAGGCGCCGGCGAGACCGGTCATAACCGTCCTGCCATCCCTGTCTTATCGCGTCAGACAGTGACGCTAATCTGTGTACCAGTCTCGTAAGAAAAGGACGGACCCATGACTCAGCCTTATGACGAACGCGCGGAACGCAAGCGTTACATTCGCCGCCGCCAGCAGATCGTATTCTCCTGTGTCGGCGCGGTGCTTGCCGTCGCCCTGGTCGTGTCGGCACTGTTCTATTTCCATGTCGGGGTCTGGGCATAACGGCCACGTCCGCAGTCAAGCCGAATTACGGCGTGCGCGTGCCCTGCTCGACCAAGGACGCCAACGGCAAGAACCAGACATATTCCAACTATGCGAACGTCAAGGTGCGCGTGCTGAACGGCACCAAATTCGTCGGCTTCGCGAAGGCCGTCAGCACCGCGCTGTCGAACCGCCAGTTCAAGGTCACCGGCTGGGACAATTACAAGGGCAAGAAGGTCGAGCGCACCACAATCTATTTCGGCAAGAACGCCATCAACGAGGCGTACACGCTGAACACGAACTTCACGGACGCGGTGATGGTGATGGATGACCGCGACGACAAGCTGATTGACGTGGTGCTCGGCGCCTCGTTCAACGATCTGGCCAACAAGGACAGCCTGCCGAGCGGCGACACCGCCATCGAAAACTTCGAGGGATGCGTGCCCGTCCAGTCAATGGGCACCTTGCCCAAGGCCCTCGATCATGAAAAGGTGGAATGACGGCCAGCATCGTCATGACGGCCTGAAACCCCCGATATTCGGCGGCTGCCTGCCTTACGCGGACAGCCGCCGAACCGTTTCTCGGGCGCGTTTACAGCGACGCGTGCCACCGCTTGAGCTCGGCCACCGCGGTGTCATGGTCGACCGGACCGTTATCGAGCCGGTATTCCAGCATGTGCTTGTATGCGCGGCCGACCTCCGGGCCGGGAGCGATGCCGAGGATGGTCATGATCTCATTGCCGTCGATATCCGGCCGGATGGCGTCGAAGTCCTCCTTCTCCTTGAGATCGCGCACGCGCTGCTCCATCTCGTCCATGGCGGACGAGAACACCATCGCCTTGCGACGGTTCTGAGTGGTCGCGTCGGCGCGGGTCAGCCGGTTCAGCCGCTCATACAGCGGACCGGCGTCCTTGACGTAGCGTCGCACGGCGGAATCGGTCCACGGTTCTTCGACATACCCGTGGAACCGCAGATGCAGGTTCACTAACTCGCTGACATCCTCGACGAGATGATGGTCGAACCGCAGCGCCTTGAGCCGTTTGCGCGTCATTTTCGCGCCGACCGCATCGTGATGATGGAAGCTGACCTTGCCGCCGGGCTCGAACCGGCGTGTTTTCGGCTTGCCGATGTCATGGGTCAGCGCGGCCAGGCGAAGCGTCAGGTCGGGAGCGGGCACGGGGCCTTCCGGCCCGGTCTCCAGCGCTATGGCGCGATCGAGCACAATCATCGTGTGCTCGAACACGTCCTGTGGCGGTGGTGCTCGTCGATTTCCAGCTGCAGGGCGGGAATCTCCGGGAATACGATATCGGCGAGACCTGATTCGACCAGCGCTTCGACACCCGCCCTCGGACGATCGGACAGCAACAGCTTCGTGAGCTCGTCACGCACCCGTTCAGCGGATACGATGTTCGATGCGATCGGTCATGTCGCTGATGGCGGCAGCCGTGTCGGGGGCGATGCTGAACCCGAGCTGTGCGACGAAACGCACGGCACGCATCATGCGCAGCGGGTCGTCGTCGAAGGACTGATACGGATCCACCGGCGTGCGCAATACGCCTTTAGCCAAATCGCTGGCGCCGCCGAACGGGTCCACAAACTCCAGCTGCGGCACGCGCAGCGCCATGGCGTTCACGGTGAAATCACGGCGGGACAGATCGCCTTCGAGCGAATCGCCGTAGCTGACTTCGGGCTTGCGGGATTCGGGATCGTACGTGTCGGACCGGTACGTAGTGATCTCCACCTTGACTTCGGTGCCATCCTCGCGCCGGCGCATCGCACCCAAAGTGCCGAATTTGCGGCCCATATCCCAGAAACCGTCACGTCCCCAATGACGCAGGATCGGCTCGAACTCGTCGGGATGGGCCGACGTGCAGAAATCGAGGTCGTGGGAACGCCGGTGCAGCAACAGGTCACGCACGGGGCCGCCCACCAACGCCAGCTCGTACCCGCGAGCCGCGAACAGGTGTCCAAGTTCAATGGCTTCCGGCCAAACTTCGAAATTCACACGAGGCCTTTCCATAAAGTATTACCGCTTTTATGCGTATTCAAGCATACCGTTACCCCACCTGCACACGGTATTGAGTAAGGTGGAAGTCATGATTACGCCCGCAGACCTCGCGCGCATGCTTGCGCATGCTGCGGGCGACCATACCCAAAATCCGCTCGAACCCGATACGTTGCTCTATACGTCCGAGGCTCCGCGCACGCCGAAAACCGTTGTCAGGCCGCCGGAACCACGCTTTCCCACGCCTGCGATGATGCCGCAGCGACGGGCGGGCGACGGGCCGACCACATTCGCGTCGCTGGACGCTCAGGAGCTCCCGGTGGTGCGCGAATACTCGGCCGGCGGCCTGGTGTTCGACGAGCGCGGCCGTGTGGCCATCATCGCGCGACACTCCCGCAACGGCCATCTCGAATGGTGCCTTCCCAAGGGCCATATCGAAAAGGGCGAGACGCCGCAGCAGACCGCCGTGCGCGAGGTGCACGAGGAGACCGGCATTCTGGGTGAGGTGGTCGAGTCCATTGCCACCATCGACTATTGGTTCACCGGTACCAGCCAGCGCGTGCATAAGCTCGTGCATCATTTCGCGCTGCGCCAGATCGGCGGCGACCTGACGGTGGAGGGCGATCCGGATCATGAAGCCGAAGACGCCATCTGGGTGGATTTCGATGATTTGGATGACGTTCTCAGCTATCCTAATGAACGCAAGATCGCTTGGCTCTACGCAAGGAAAATGAAGCAGGGATGATCGCGAACAGCCCCGAGCACGGTCAGGCCGTGCCATCGTTATCTCACCGAACGACACGCCTATGGCGCTTCTTTACCATCATGTTGCTGACATGCGCGATGCTGTTCGCAGGCCGCATGGTACCGGCCGGCACGGCACATATGGCGATGGCGGATGACGAGACGGACACGGCCACGCAGACGACCGCCTTGTCGATCACCGAATCGACGCCCGTGGTCACCGACACATCCGGCTACCACATCACCATCAGCATCTCCAATCCCACGTATGCCGCGACGTCACCGGGCCTGGTGACCGTGGCCTACAACCCGTCATATACGTTCGTATCGCGCACTGACATCCAGCATTGGGCGACCGGGGACGTATCGATTCCGGTGCGCACCGTTCTCGGCACGGCCACGGTGCCGTCCATCGCGGCGAGCAAGAAGGTTTCCGTGAAGATCGACGCGGTGGCCGACAGCGATGCGTTGAAGGCGTTGCAGATGTGGGGGCCGAAACCGCTGCTGGTCACCTATCAGGCGACCCAGGCGACCGATTCTCAATCCACGGGCTCTTCTGACGGGTCATCCGGGTCGGACCGTACCGTCGATCCGAACGCCAAGCCGATTCGCCTGCACAGCTTCCTGACCAGATCATCCCAGGGATTGCGCAACGCACAGACCCGCCGATGGCCATCACCATGGTCATGCCGTTGATGAACACCGGCCAGCAGGCCGACAAGAACGCCATCGACCAGCTGGTGGTGCATGACAACGGCGATGGATCCGACACAAAATCTACACAATCAGGTGGCGGCGGCACGGATGGCAGCACAGACGACGGCTCCGGCAACAATACCGACGGCTCCGAAAACACCGCGGCGACGCAATCATCAGTGCTCACCCGCACGACAATGATGCACTCGCCGCCAAACTCTCCCTCATCGGCAAGCACAGCGATTTGCAGACCATAGCCGATCCGACGGCATTGGCTTCCGACACCGGGCAACGCATCGATGCCGTCATGCAGCCGGCCGGATTCGACATCACCGCCTATGCCGCGATCAACAACGTCCGGTCGTACGAACAGGCCGGCGTCGGCGCCGGCGCATGGAACGCACGATCCGCACTGGCCGCGGCACCGGCATCATCAATTCCCTGCCCATCGCCTGGCAAGGCAAAAGGGCGATTGGACCCGGCAGGCGCTCTCCACGGCCAGGAAGCAGGGATACCAGTACGTCATCGCCGGTCACGACTTCGACTCCAGCACCACGGCCACCGTGCACACAGGCACATACACAATCCCCACCTCGGCCGGCGACATCACGGTGCTGAGCGAGCAGAAGGAACTCGGCGACCTCGTCAAAGGCAAGCCCACCAGCAGTGATGCGGACGGCGAGACCAGTAACGCGGGACGCATCGCGCGGTTCGTCGCGCAGAGCGCCTTCTATCAGATGGAGCAGCCGTATGCGGCGATGAACCGCAACCTGCTGGTCTGCTTCGGCACTAATATGTCGGCGGCGTTCATCGACACGCTGATGACCGCGGTCGAACAGTCCTCATGGCTGCAACTCACCGACCTGAATGATCTCATTGACGCAGACGCCTATCGGACCGGCGACAAGGCGCTGCAAATCGTCCCCCAAGACAGTCATTTAAGCGAGCGGAACACCCGATCGGTCACGTCCGCGCTGGAATCGCTGGCCGAAAGCCGCAACGACATCAACCGCTTCGCCACGTCGGTCCTCACCGACCATAAGGCATCCGCGTCCTGGATCCGCAAGATCAAGGCCGCACAGAGCACGCTGGCACTGCATGCGCTCTCGTCCGCGCCGCGCAACATCGACAGTCTGGTCGACGGCGCCAAACGGCTCGGCGGAGGCATGTTCGGCGGCGTATCCATCACGCCGACCGACTCCATCACCGTCGTCAGCGAAACGGCCAAAATGCCCGTCACCGTCAGGAACAACCATCCGTATCCGGTACGGGTGAAGGTCTCATCCCTCACCGACTCCATGGAAATCGTCACATCGCGGTTCACTGAGGTCACCATACCGGCGAACAGCGAGGCGCAGGTCACGTTCGCCATCCGCGTCGCCACTTCCGGCCACGCCACAGCCCACATCACATTGCTGGACCGCAACGGCGACACGTTCGGTTCCGCACAGAACACCGACATCACCAGCGTGCTGCGCATCAGCGACATGACCGGATTCATCATCATCGGCTTCTCGCTGCTGCTCGGCCTGGTCGGCCTCTGGCGCCAATTCCATCGAAAGAAGGACCCCGACGAATGAGCACCACGGTAGGACGCAATTCGCTGATCATGGCGTGCGGCACGGCCGCGTCACGTGTGACCGGCCAGATCCGCACCATCTTCCTTCGTCGGCGCGCTCGGTACCACCGGTATCGCAGCCAACGCGTATCAGGCCGGCGCGCAGATACCGCAGGTGATCTTCAACCTGCTGTCCACCGGCGTGTTCAACGCGGTGCTCGTGCCGCAGATCGTGCGCACGCTCAAGCAGAAGGACGCGGATGAGCGACTCAGCAAGCTCATCACCTTGTCCATCGCGCTGCTGCTGGCCATCACACTGCTGATGGCGTCCGGCACGCCACTGCTGACGATGCTGTATCTCGACTCCAGCTGGACGCCCGCGCAAAGGGCGCTGGCGAACGCCTTCACGCTGTGGTGTATGCCCCAGATCCTGTTTTACGGCCTGTATACCGTATTGGGGCAGATCCTCGCCGCAAAGGGGCGTTTCGCGACGTATGCGTGGAGCTCCGTAGGCGCCAACGTCATCAGCTGCATCGGTTTCGGCGCGTTCATCATGCTGTTCGGCAACGCGGGACGGCAGCCGATGTCGTTCTGGACATCCGGCAAGATAGCCCTGACCGCGGGCGCCTGGACGGCCGGCGTGGCGTTCCAGGCCCTGGTGCTGTTCATTCCTTTGCTGCGTTGCGGCATCCACTACCGGCCTCGCTGGGGACTGCATGGGCTGGGGTTGCGTTCCATGGGCCAGGTGGCGGTGTGGAGCATCGCCATGGTGCTGCTCAACCAGCTGATGGGCATCGTCAATTCGCGTGTTAATACCGGCGCCCCGACCGCCGGCGGCGATTTGTACGGCATCGCGGGCAACGCGAGCTATCAGTACGCGTACACGATATACGTTCTTCCCTATTCGATCATCGCCGTGTCCATCACGACCGCGGTGTTCCCGCGCATGTCCCGCGCGATCAGCGAGCATCGTATCGGAGATGCCCGCGCCGACCTCAGCTCATCCCTGCGATCCACCGGTCTTGCGATGTTCTTCTTCACCGCGGTCATGATTGCCATGCCGGTGCCGCTGGTGAAGGCGCTGATTCCGTCCACGAATGTGCATGGGGCGATTCTGATATCCGGGCCTCTGATCGGCCTGCTGGTGGGATTGGTGCCCACCAGTGCGTTCCTGCTGGTGCAGCGCGCCTTCTACGCGTATGAGGACGGCCGCAGCCCGTTCCTGTTCGCGGCGGCCGACAACGCCGTGCAGTTGCTGCTTCTGCTGACCTCGCTGCGTTTCGCACCGCCGAAATATTGGACGCTCATGGTGGCTCTGTCGCTGAGCCTGTCATATATCATCACGTTCCCATGGGTGTTCTGGCTGTTACGCAGACGATTCGGTGGGCGGATCGACGGCAAGCGCATCATCATCATGCATGTCAAGGCCCTGATTGCCGGTGCGGCGGCATGCGCGTGCGGACTATTCCTCAACCCGCTGGCCACGCGTTTGGTCGGAGCGAAGGTTTCCAGCGTCAACGGACATATGAGCTGGTGGCAATCCATCGTCATATGCGCGATTCTGACGATTGTGGTGACGGCCGTGTATGCCGGGCTGCTATGGCTGATGCGCGTGGAGGAGTTCTCCAGCCTGATCGTCACCATGAAGGCACGGCTGTTGCGTAGGACTTCCACTGCGACATCGGTATCGACACCGGCTGAGTCGGAAACCGAGGAAGCTCAGGCACAAAAACGCGGAGGTCGAAGAGGGTACCACGACAATTGCGGAGAATGATAATCATTACGATGATTATTCGCTGGGTGACGATGGAACCTCGGAGAATGACGGTTCCGCGGAACAGGCCGCTGAAACTGTGACCGATCTCGAACGGCCGGTTCAGGACCAACCCAGGGGGATTCCGTCCGACAACCTTCCGCCCAGCTTCGCGCCGACGGTCAACCGTAAGGGCCAACGCCCGTCCATCAAGTCCGTCGTACTGCCGAACGTCGCGGCAAACGCAGCCGGTGCAGCGGCAGGTATCGCGGCCGGCAACAACGCCCAGCCGCGAATTCCCACCATACTGCCAACGCCGCATCATTCCACTCGTCAAGCCGCGTCCGTCGCGGCTGCACAGCCGACCATCCCCACGGCTAGAATGTCAGCATCACCACTATCTCAGCGCATGACAGCAGAGCACGGAGAAACAACTACTATGAAGCCTCAATTGGGAGATACCGTCATCGGTCGCTACACTCTCGTTTCTTCGCTGCGCGAAAGTGACGGATTGAGCGCATGGATAGCCAATGACCGCATGCTGGCGCAGTCCTGCCAGCTGTTCATCATCACCGACACATCCGTTCTGCCGCAGATCAACGAGGCGGCTTCCACGCTCGCGCTGGCCAACAGCCGGTACTGCACGCCGGTGCTGCAGCTGCAGCACGTCGGCGATGCCGCGGTGGTGATCACCGAGCCGGACTCCGGTCTGGCGCTGGCGGAATACATGAAGCGTTCGTCTTCCTCGTTCCTCAGCTACGACGCGATTCGATCGATCGTGGGACAATGCACCCAGGCGGTTCAGGAGCTGTTGGACACAGGGCTGACCCATACCGCGCTGAGCACCGATACCATTCGCGTGAGCGTCAATGGCGTGCAGTTCGCCGACACTCCCGTCGCCGCCGCATTGGCCGATATCTGCAGCGGCATCGACGGCGATGTGATGTCGTATGAGCAGATGGCGACGCGACAGCTGGCCGCACTGCTGTACGCGCTGCTGACCAAGACGCCTTCAGGCACGAACACGACGTTCGACCTGAATATGCTGCCCGCCGACGTTCCCACGGAATTCCGCGTGATCTGCAAGCGTGGACTGGCCCTGCACACCGAAGATGGGGAAATCATCGTGCCGATGGCAACGCTGGCCGAGCTGAGCGCGCTGCTGGGCGCGTGGGAGCCATTCAGCAACCTGTCGGATCGTGACATCATATTGCCGTCGGTCAGTGGCAGCGCCTCGATCAGCATGGTGGCGTTGCGTGACACGAGCGATGACAAGATCGTGGAACTGCCGGATGGGCTGGTTACCTCGACGAAGCTGCCGGAATTGTCGATTTCCGAGGCGGGACTGGCAGCCGGCGCCGAGGCCAGGTTCGTCAACGAGCAGCGTCTCGCACAGCAGGCGTTCCTGGCTCAGCTGCCCGGAGATCCACCCTCGGCCGATCAGCCGGTCATCCCCGAAGCGGAATTGTTCGAACCGGATACCGCCGAGCCGTCGAAGACCCTGGCCTCCCTGCAATCGAAGGTCGGTCAGCTTATGGGCTCCTTTGCGCAAGGACGGGGAGCCGGAGTCGCCGGTGACGACATCCACTGCGGAAGAGACCGCGATTGAGCAGCCGATGCCGGTGTATGCACCGCTGCCGGCATCGTTCCCGCCCGCCGCCAAGCCGCGTAGGTCCGCTACTGGCGCGACGAAGGCACAGTCCGGCAACGGCGTGAACGTACCGGCAAACGCTGCTGGTGCGTCTGGTGTTGCGGGCGGTACCGGCAAACCCCGGACGACCGGTGCAACCGGTGAGATACAGAGCATCGTGGCCAATATGCCGAATGTTCCGCTGCCGGAAGAGAACGACAATGAGCGCACCCACGCCGGCAGCATCCCGCCGCTGCCGCAGTCCGGTGAGGCGCAGGTGTCTGAAGGCGAGCAAACCGTGGCTGGAAGCCATCCCACGACCCATGCGGCTCAGCCCATTGCCACGAACGCCATGCCGCAGCCGCGCGCGCATATGTCGGAATCATTGGCCGCTCTTGCCGCCAGATCCGCCAAGGCCGCGGCGTCGGGCGACGCCGTAATGCCCCCGTCATTCGCAGTGTCGGCATCGGCGCCCGGAGCCAATGGAGCAGCCATCCCCGGATCATCGCGAAGTCGCGTACGCGGATGACGGCACCAATCAGCCGCGATGCCCTGCGGAACATGTCTGGCGGCCGTCCTGCGGCGGCTCCGGGTGCGAATGTGCCGGGTGTGCGACACCGGCGCAGCGTGCCCAATCCGACACCTTTGACCCCACGGTCACCGTTCCGCTGCTAGGCACTGATGGTACTTCGGTAGATCAGCTGCCGCCTATGGCCCAGATCATGCCGCCGAGCTTCGCGCCCCAGCAGGTGCACGATGTCAACGCAGCGAATGTCGGACGCAATATCGAGGAGGACCTGCCTGACCAGCCACTCTGGGGGCAGCTCAAGATCAAGGTCATCGCCATCGTCGTCGCGCTGGTTCTGCTGGTGGTGGGATTGGTCGCCGCATGGTTCATCCTGAACGGAGACAACCACGGTGGCGGATCCGACAATCAGGATTGGCCGAACAAGACCGACATCGATAACGTCCCGTTCGGCAACTCGACCACACAGAACTCCACGTCAAAGAACTCTGCGGCACAATCCGACATCGTGTACATCCGCGTTCTGTAGGCGACGCAGAAGTTCTCATAGACACCCCTTCTACTCACGGGTAGGAGGGGTGTTTCATCGTACGCGGTGACTCACGCTGTGGGACTTATGCTGTGGGCCCGTATCGTGCTCATATTAGCTCCTCCGGTTTCCATAAACACGGCATGCCTGTTTCGCAATCTGAAAGCGACCAATCGGCATTCGAGGCGAATCCATGTCGTTGTTCACCCACCGCTGGACGAGGTCAGGTCAACTCGCTATCGTAAGGGACATGACTGAACTTTCAACCATCATCATCGGTTCCGGCCCTGCCGGATATACGGCCGCAATCTACCTCGCACGCGCCGGGTATCGCCCGACCATTCTTGCGGGTGAGCTCACGCCGGGCGGTCAGCTGGTCAACACCACCACCGTGGAGAATTACCCCGGTTTCCCTGACGGCATTCTCGGACCGGAACTGATGGATCGCATGCGCGATCAGGCGGAGTCTTTCGGCGCATCCATCGAATATCTCGATGTGACGAGCGTCGATTTCAGCTCCTCCCCCAAGACCGTCACGTGCAGCGATGGAAGCCAATATCACGCCGATGCCGTCATCATCACCACCGGTTCACAGTACCGCAAGCTCGGCATTCCCGGCGAGGCCGAGTATTCCGGTCACGGCGTATCGTATTGCGCCACCTGCGATGGTTTCTTCTTCAAGGACAAGCCCATCGTCGTGGTGGGCGGAGGAGACAGCGCGCTCGAAGAGGCACTGTTCCTGACTCGTTTCGGCTCTTCGGTGACCGTGTTGCACCGCCGCGACCAGTTCCGCGCCTCCAAGATCATGGTCGAGCGCGTGCTGAACAATCCCAAGATCACCGTGAAAATGAATACGGTGGCGACAGCCATTCGCGGGCAGAAAAACGCCGCCGGCGAGCAGACAGGCGCTGATGCGGTAACCGCTGCGGCACCCGCAGCGCAGAACACCGGAAATCTTCTCTCGTTGAAGACGACTCCGATGCTGAATGTCTCCCGGATCGGCATTGAATGCTCCCTCTTCGACCGGCATTTCCCCTGTCGGCAAAGGCTGAAAACCGCAGATGATTCCGCCGGCTTTGTGGACATTCGCGCCACCGTGACAGGCGAGACGGGCACGTTGCCCGCCGAGGGCATCTTCGTGGCGATCGGCCATGAACCGGCCACGCGTTTTGCGAAGGGTTCCGTGGATATGGATGACGACGGGTACATTCTGGTCTCCGGTGCCGGAACGCATACTTCCGTGCCTGGAGTGTTCGCCGCCGGTGACTGCGTTGACCGGGTGTACCGTCAGGCCATCAGTGCCGCAGGCATGGGATGCCGCGCCGCGCTGGACGCACAATCCTACCTGGCCTCACTGCACTGATCCAACAGCACAGCTCGACCTGTCGGCGAAATCAAACCTCATCACAGACGATGATATTGCTTCACCGGCGGGTTGAGCTACACAAATATTGCTTGCATTGTCAGTAATCACAAACGAAACGACAGACTGACCGAAATAGCGCTGCGGACGCTTACCAGCGCCGGAGAATCGCATCAGAACGACAATCCGCTCAAATCTAGCGCATTGTACTGGACCGATTTCAACTCATATTGCTCAACAGAGTTTTCGGTAATGAATTTTCAGGTGCATGCAATAGGACAGTTATACGTGCGGTTCATTGCATTAGTCCTCTGACTGCAAATGCCACGACAGTTGCTTTATACGCGTTCTGCCGGAGAGGCAATGAATACCTCTCGGCAGACCAGATCATACAGCTCATGAACGGCATGACCGTTGTTTCCCGTTGTGTGATGATGGCGGCTCACACCGTTGTGTGGCTCGCAACCTCACACCCATTTTGCCGCCGCGCCCTCGACTGCCGTGGGAATCAGCATGCTGAGGATGCGTTCCATATCCTCAGGGGAGGAAAACACGATTTCGATTCGACCGTGCTTTTGCGTACCCTTGATTTGTGGACACTTTGGTGTCAAAATGATTTTCAAGGTTGTTGACAATCGGAGAACCGGCCCAAGGATTGTTCTTCGTCGGCCTTACCTTCTTGGGCACGTTGCTTTCTGCGTTCTTCAGCGCCACGATTTCCTCGGTGCTGCGAACCGAAAGCCCCCCCCTATGATTCGAGTGGCCAGCTTGTCGATTTCACTTTCGTCATTCAAACCAAGAAGAGCTCGCGCATGCCCTGCGGACAGTACGCCTGCGGCAACTTTCTTCTGCACGGACGCAGGAAGATTCAGCAGACGCAATGTGTTCGCGATTGCGGTCGCGATTTCGAGATCGACTTGATAGTTCAGCCTGAGTCAGGCCGAAGTCATCAATCATCTGCTGATATGCCGCCGCCTCTTCCAGAGGATTCAGTGCGACGCGATGAAGGTTCTCCAGCAGTGCATCACGCAGCATCTCGTCATCTGATGTGGTTTTGACAATCGCCGGAATCGTCTTCAGTTGTGCAAGTTGTGATGCACGCCAGCGACGCTCGCCCATAATGAGCTCGTATCTCTGCGATGTTTCACGTGAAACATCACTCTTGCTGGACTCCCCCCAGCCTGACGCTTGCGAACCACGATCGGCTGCAATACGCCGACTTCCTTGATGGACGCGGCCAACTCATTCAGCTCTTCCTCATCAAAGACGCTGCGCGGCTGCTGCGCATTCGAACGATGGAGCTGACAGGAATATCCAGCAGATAGCCACCCTCGACAGGCTTCAATTCTGGAGTTTCCTTATTATCCTTTTCCTTGCCGGATGCCTTTGTGCTCTCGGAACGCTGAGCCGGCTGCGTTTTCTTGGAATCGCTCGTCCCCTGTGCTGTTGCTCCGAAAAACATGTCACTGGGGTGTGCCATATCACTGATACCGGGCATGGCAACGCGCTTGCCGCTCTTGGGCTTCTCCACCGTTGTGGACTTGTGTACGGCAGGAATGGAATCCTTCATGGCCGGAATGGTCTTACGCTTGATTTCGCCAAGACGAACCGGAGCGGTAGACTCACTGTGTTGTTCAGTACCGCTCTTATGGGATTCGACCTTCTCTGGTGCAGCCGCAGCTTTCTCTTGAGGGGCTTTCTTGTTGGCTGTCGTCTCCTCGGATTCAAGATCAACACCCAATTGCTGCTGTTCCGCATGAGCTGTTTTCGACTCACCGGGAAGTGCGGGGAACAGCGCACCCAATCCTTTACCCAAACGTGATTTTGAGGTCATGGGTTACTCTCCCCTCTTCGCGTCAATTGCAGCCAGCACCGAAGGCGATCGACGGGCGATTTCCAAGGCCGCTTCGCCATAGGCACTCGCTCCCATTCCACGCGGGTCATAGCTGATGACTGTCTTTCCGAAACTTGGAGCCTCGGATATTTTTTTACCGTACGTGGAATCGTCGTATCCAGAACGATACTCGGATAGTGACTCTTCACCTCTGAGAACACTTCCCTGCTGAGCAATGTTCGTTTATCAAACATAGTGACCAGCATAGTCGACACAGTCAAATTAGGGTTATAGTGCTCCTGCACCAATCCTATGGTATTGATAAGTTGACCAAGCCCCTCCAAGGCATAGTATTCAGCTTGGATCGGAATCAACATCTCAGACACCGCACACATAGAGTTGATGACCAACAGGCCAAGACTCGGCGGGCAATCGACCAGAACATAGTCATAATGATTGTTCGGATCCTGCAGGAATGATTCGACGGCTTCCTTCAGCAGATTGTTGCGATTCGGCAGATCCGCCACTTCCAGTTCCGCACCCGAAAGTTCAATGGAAGCGGGAACCACATCGAGCCCTGGGATATCAGGACAGGTTTTCAGTACCTCTCCGATTGTCATTCGTCCTTCAAGAACGTCATATACCGAAGGATCGCTGGTGCCGTGAGGAACACCGCATGCCGTAGAGGCGTTCCCCTGGGGATCCATATCGATGACCAGAACGTGAGCTCCATGAGAGGCGAGAGCTGCGGCAATATTTCACCGTTGTTGTCGTCTTGCCGACGCCGCCTTTCTGGTTGGCGACGGCCACGCATCGGGTTCTCGATGGCAGGGGGAACAATGCGGCATTCAGGCGTTCATAGCGTGACGCCTCATCTGCAATCTCGGCGCCCAAAGAGGAACCATCATTCCCGAAAATCCTTCTGACCGTTTCAGAAGCAGATTCCATGGCAGGAATCGCAGAGGATTCCTGTGAATCAATGGATGTCATAGTCCCTCCTAAAAAAACGAACAACATCTAATTTTTTCCTAGTCGTATGGACATCTCAAGTTGTGCACAGCAATGTGGATAACTGTGGATAAGTATAGTGCATTAGTGTGTGAACACTTCGATCAACACTAGATAAACCGTTTATTTCCGCCATTTTCCTAATGTGGATTACATGTCGCAAATAATGTGGATAACTTTGTGCACTGTTTGAAATTGTGGATAACTCCATTCTTGCGAAACCATCGCTTTCGTGTTTGACATCCATTGTTTTCACGTGAAACAATCTTCGGACAGTCAGCGATGTCGATGAAGATATAACAGCATTGTTTATGCGATCAAAGGCAATGGATATCGTCCATCTCGCCCCCTGCAATCCAACCTCCGACAGCGGAAGCAGAATTACGATTCCCATCAGCGGGGGCATGGGATTATCGTGTGACTCCCACCCATGGGAGCCACACGATAATTAGCGCTTGTCTACGAGAACGACGTGCGTGGATTCGAGACCGGGAGCTACTGGAGCTTCAACGACACGAGCACGCACTCCCCGGCATGGGAAATTTGATGCTTCGCCTTTTCAATCTCAGCCTGCGCCGAACGGCCTTTCAATGCGACCAGTCGACCTTGAGGGGCGAAGCAGAGGCAACGTCCAACCGGCAAGCTTGGTCATTGGCGCCACTGCTCGACAGGTCACTACAGAGAATGGTTTCAATTCATCTTCGTGGTGCTTGATACGATCGATGACCTCGTCGGAACGTGCGCGAATAATCGTAACATTCTGCAGGTCCATGTCATCCACGCACTCTTGCAACCATTCGACACGACGTTCCATGGGCTCAATGAGTGTAAACGCACAATCCGGCATGCATGCTGCCGCAACGATTCCAGGAAACCGCCGCCACTGCCAACATCGGCAATGGTCTTTGCCTTTGCTTCGATCGGTGACTTCCCGAATGAACAGGACGCATGCGGCGGAGTTGAGGATATGACGTTCCCAGATGATGGATATGTCGCGTGGGCCTATCAATCCACGCAGCTCACCCTCGCGGGATAGTTTCACGTGAAACACTTCGAGCTTGTCGTATGCTTCGCCCAATGCCTCACGAACTATTGCTGAATCATCCAGCTCATCACCAGATGTTTCACGTGAAACAATATCGCTCACTCTTCGCTACCTTCATCGACGTCGGATTCATCGGCGTTGCTCTTCATGTAGATGGTGACATAGCGACGCGGCTCTTCACCGTGAGAACGAGATTTCAGCCCCTCCTCGCGAACCACATCATGAATGACCTTGCGCTCGAACGAATTCATCGGTTTCAAATCAACGGGCTCACCGGTGTCATGCACTTCATCAATGGCATCAAGTGCAATGTCACGAAGACGCTGACGCTTACGCTTCAGGAACCCGTCAACATCAACAATCAGATGCGAGCGTTCGCCGGTCTTCTGCTGAACAGCAAGCCGGGTAAGCTGCTGCAAAGCATCGACCACTTCACCATTGCAACCAATGAGATGCTTGATATCCGTATCGTCATCAGCGATGATCTGCACCATCGGACGACCGTTGCGAACACCCATCTCGATATCGCCTTCGTAATCGGCGATGTCCAATAAGCCTTCAAGTAGTCGGCGGCGATGTCAGCTTCTTCATTGAGCTGATCGATCGTCGTGGTCTCCTCCTGCGCCATATCACCACTCCTTTAAGCGAGTATTACTTCCATAGAAAAAAGGAAACCCTCAAATACGTAACTGAACGAAGCACAACA
>VOFJ01003084.1_pt1 | contig 23084 bp, 28 predicted proteins | sample 5384081 | NCBI WGS metagenome assembly VOFJ01 (sample SAMN12384729, study PRJNA508395) | human gut metagenome | isolation source: healthy gut I | host: Homo sapiens | reverse complement strand
TCAATTGCTTCGGTTCGTTTATTGCTGTGGGCACGGTGCTGGGCGGGCGGTATACCGTCGGCGAGATCGAACGGATCGACGGTGAGGGCATCCTGTACCGGGGCGCGGAGAACGTCGGGCGCTTCCGGGTGACCATCAAGGAGTATATGCCTCTGACGCTGGCGGCGGAGCGGGGGGATGGACGCCACCCTGCGGCCCAAACTGGGCAGCGAAGTGCTGTTCAAGACCACCCGGATGGATTTTGCCGACCTCTACCGCTTCATCCAGCGCATTACCCCGGCCAACGGCCTGGAGGCCGTGCTGGACGTCTTGGAAGAGAACAACACGGTCTACGCCGTCATGGAGAACCCCGGCGGCGTGCCGCTGGGCCGCTGGCTGGAAGAGCATCCCGGCCCGCTGCCGTCGGAGCAGGCCTGCGCCATGCTGGAACCGGTGTTCAACGGGGTGGAGGCCATGCATCAGGTGGGCCTCGTACACCGGGGCATCTGCCCGGCCAACATCCGCATCATGGACAATGGCCGCGCCCGGCTCACCGGCTACGCGACAGTGGGGCTGCGCACGGCGGGCAGCGGCTTGCACGAGCAGCTGTACGAGGGGTATTCCGCCCCGGAGCAGTATTCCACCGCCGAGTTCGAGGGCCGCTACACCGACGAATACAGCCTCGCGGCGGTGTTCTACCGGATGGTCTGCGGCCTGAGCCCGGTGCCGGCGGCCCAGCGGCTGGTGTCGGACTCCAACCCCCGCGCCCGGACGGTGAACCCCGCCGTGCCGGAGTACTTTTCCGACGTGCTCTGGATGGGCCTGAAGCTGAAGCCGGTGGAGCGCATCCAGACCGTGCCCCAGCTCTTCAAGGCGCTGACCTCTCAGGAGTACACCGCCGAGCTGACCCGGAACCTGCCCCGCCCCGAATCCCGGTCTCTGACGCTGCCGGAGGGGCGACTCCAAGCAGCATCTGCTGGGTCTGCGCAATCTGCTGGCGGCAATTTTGATCCTGCTGGCGATTCTGATCCTGCTCATCGTGTGGGGGGCTGGTGAATCAGGGGCCGCACACGTCGGAAGCGCCCCTCCTCGTCGGTGCCGGAGCCGGAAAGCGTCGAGCTGGACGAGCCGGGTGACCCTGACGCCCGACTTTGTGGGGATGGATTATGACACGCAGGTGCGCAACAATCACAAATACGTGGGCGATTACCTCTTCTATGTGACGCTGGAGTACAGCGACACGGTGAAGAAGGGCAAGATCATCCGCCAAGAACCGGCGGCGGGCGATGTGGTCGAAAAGGGCGGCACCATCAGCCTTGTGCTCAGCAAAGGCCCGCAGATCGTGGAGATGCCCGACGTCATCGGCTTCACGCAGGAGGGAGCCGTCAGCGAGCTGGAAGCCCGCGGCCTGATGCCGAGCTGTTTCATGGTGGTCAACGATGGTTCCTATGCAGCGGGCTGTGTCGTCTCGTGCAGCGCGGAAGCCGGAGCCGCCGTAGAGGTGGGCAGCGTCATCACCGTATATATCGCCGCCGACCCCAGCGTGGCGATCACCACCGAACCGCCCGCCGCCTCCGATTCCGGCAGCGGCGAAAGCGCTTCCTCTTCGGAGGAGACTGCGCCGGACGATACGGTGCATGATACGGACTAAGATTCATCGAGCGGCTGTTGCTGACATCGTTTCAATATCCCAAAAACGCAGAAGCGGGAGCCCGTTAAAAGGCTCCCGCTTCTGCTGTTTAGGATAGGAAAAGAGGATGGTAAGGTTGATGGCTCAGAGGTTCGTGTAGCCCATGAGGTAGCGGTCTACCTCGGCGGCACAGTCGCGGCCCTCCCGCAGACCCCAGACCACAAGGCTCTGGCCCCGGCGCATGTCGCCGCAGGCAAAGACCTTCTGCACGTTGGTGCGGAAGTGGTCGGTGTCCACACAGCCACGGCCCGTGAGCTGGACGCCAAAAAGCATCGGCCACATAGGCTTCGCAGCCGACGAAGCCCGCCGCGATGAGGGCCAGCTGGCAGTCGTAGGTGAACTCCTCGCCGGTGGGCACCATGTTGGTGCGGCCGGTTTCCGGGTCGCGCTCCGGCTTCAGGTAGGAGATGACCGCGCCGGTCAGGTTGCCGGCGTCGTCCTTCAAAAACTCTTTGACGGTGGTCTGGTAGACGCGGGGGTCTTTGCCGAACTTGGCAATGCACTCAGTCTGGCCGTAGTCCACCTTGAGGACCTTCGGCCACTCCGGCCACGGGTTCGAGGCGGCGCGCTCGGCAGGGGGCTGGGGCATCATTTCCAGTGCCACGAGGTCGGTGCAGCCCTGCCGCAGGGCGTACCCTGACAGTCGTTGCCGGTGTCGCCGCCGCCGATGACGAGGACATTCTTGCCCGATGCACGCTTGATGGCCCTGCCGTCGGCGAAACTTGCTGTCCAGCAGACTCCTGGTCACGCTGGTGAGGTAGTCCACTGCGAGGTACACGCCCTTCGCGTCGCGGCCGGGGACGTTCAAATCGCGGGCTTTCTTGGCGCCGCAGCAGAGCACCACCGCATCGTAGTTGTTCAGGATGTCCTCTGCGGCCACGGCCCCTGCCGATGTCCATGTTGGTGCGGAACTCAATGCCTTCGGCCTGCATGATCTTGATGCTTGGCGCTCGATGACGGATTTCTCCAGCTTCATGTTGGGGATGCCGTACATCAGCAGACCGCCCACACGGTCAGCCCGCTCGAAGACGGTGACGGCATGACCCCGGATTGTTGAGGTATTCGGCCACGGACAGGCCCGCCGGGCCGCTGCCGATGACGGCGACGCTCTTGCCGGTGCGGGTCGGGGGGCGGGGTGGCGGTCAGCCAGCCCTTGGCGTAAGCCGTTTCCACAATGGCGTGCTCGTTTTCCCGGACGGTAACGCTGCTGCCGGTCACATCGCCGCAGGTGCAGGCGGCCTCGCACACAGGGCGGGGCAGACCCGGCCTGTAAACTCCGGGAAACGGTTGGTGGCTTTCAGGCGGTGGAGCGCCATCTCCCACTTGCCCTGATAAACCAGATCGTTCCACTCCGGGATCAGGTTATGCAGCGGGCAGCCGGAGGCCATGCCGCCGATCATCATGCCCGCCTGGCAGAACGGCACGCCGCAGTCCATGCAGCGGGCTGCCTGCGTCTGCTGCTGCTCCGGCAGAGCCAGATGTGGAACTCGTTAAAATTTTCAATGCGCTCCAGCGGCGCAACGTCCGTGCTGGTCTTGCGCGTATAATCCATAAATCCTGTTGGTCTTACCCATGCTGCTGCCCCTCCTTACTTCTTCTTCTGCACTGCATAAAATGCTTCGATCTGTGCCTGCTCGCCGTCCAGACCACGCTCCTCCATCGAGGCGATGACCCGCAGCATGCGGTCGTAGTCGTACGGGAGGACCTTTTTGAATTTGGGCAGATACGCACGCTGAAATTGTCCAGAATCTCCTTGCCGCGCGGAGAGCCGGTGGCCTCCACATTCGCGGATGATCATTCCTTCAGGGTGGCAACATCGTATTTGTTCCACCGGCTCCAGGCTGACGGTCTCCTTGTTCACCCGCTGGTAGAAATCCCAGTCCTCGTCGAGTACATAAGCAACACCGCCGCTCATGCCGGCTGCGAAGTTCTTTCCGGTTGCGCCGAGGACAACGACACGGCCGCCGGTCATATACTCGCATCCGTGATCTCCGACGCCCTCCACGACTGCGGAAGCTCCCGAGTTGCGCACGCAGAAACGCTCGCCTGCGACACCGCTGATAAACGCTTTTCCGCTGGTTGCTCCGTAGAGCGCCACATTACCGATGATGATATTCTCATCCTTCTCGTACTTCACGCCCGCCGGTGCATAGACGACAAGCTTACCGCCGGATAATCCTTTTCCAAAGTAATCGTTGGAATCACCGACCAGCTCTAACGTCAGTCCCTTCGGGATAAACGCTCCGAAACTCTGTCCGCCGGCACCGTTGCATTTCACAATGAAAGTATCCTCCGGCAGTCCCTCTCCGCCGTACTTCTTCGTGATCTCCGAACCGAAAATCGTACCGAAGGAACGGTCGGTATTCGTCACTTCCACATCAATGCTTCTGCGCTGCTTCTGCTCCAGTGCACCTTTTAACTGCTTTAAGAGCACCGTCACATCCTTGGGACTTCTCCAGTTCAAAATCATAGACGTGCTTCGGGTCAAAGGTTACCTTTTTCCTTCGGTCCCGCAAACGGGTTGTTCAAAAGATTGGAGAGATCGATCTCGCGGTCGCGTCCCGAAAGATCCTCGCGCACCTTAAGCAGATCGCTTCTGCCGACCATCTCGTCGATCGTGCGGCATCCGAGCTTTGCCATATACTCCCGCAGATCCTGTGCGATAAAGCGCATGAAATTCTCCACATATTCCGGCTTGCCGGCAAAACGCTTCCGAAGCTCCGGGTTCTGTGTCGCAATACCTGCCGGGCAGGTATCCAGGTTACAGACACGCATCATCACACAGCCTAATGTCACAAGCGGCGCGGTTGCAAATCCGAACTCCTCCGCGCCGAGCAGCAGCTGCCGTAGCGACATCGCGGCCGCTCATCAGCTTGCCGTCCGTCTCAATGCGTACTTTGTTGCGCAGTCCGTTCATAATCAATGTCTGATGTGTCTCCGCAAGTCCAAGCTCCCACGGAAGTCCCGCGTTATGGATCGAGCTGGACGGAGCCGCACCGGTACCGCCATCATAGCCAGAGATCAGGACAACCTGTGCGCCTGCCTTTGCAACGCCTGCTGCGACCGTACCGACGCCCGCCTCGGATACCAGCTTCACGGTGATGCGTGCATCACGGTTCGCATTCTTTAAGTCGAAGATCAGCTGCTCCAGATCCTCGATCGAATAGATGTCATGATGCGGTGGCGGAGAGATCAGGGGATACGCCCGGTGTGGAAAGTCTGGTCTTCGCAATCCACGGATAGACTTTCTTGCCCGGCAGGTGTCCGCCCTCGCCCGGCTTTGCGCCCTGTGCCATCTTGATCTGAATCTCCTGCGCGCTCACCAGATACTCACTGGTCACACCGAAACGTCCGCTCGCCACCTGCTTGATCGCAGAGCAACGGTTGACCGGGCTGTTCTTGCTCGCAAGACGGTCTGCATCCTCTCCTCCTTCGCCGGAGTTGGACCTTGCCGTGCAGACGGTTCATGGCGATCGCCAGTGTCTCGTGCGCCTCCTTGGAGATGGAACCGTAGGACATTGCCCCCGTCTTAAAACGCGTCACGATGGAATCGACACTCTCGACCTCCTCGAGCGGCACGCCCTTTTTCGGGTAATTGAAATCCATCAGACCGCGGAGCGTGATCTCTCTCTCTTCCTTATTCACAAGCTCCGTGTACTGTTTAAAGAGTTCGTAGTCGCCGCGCTTTGTCGCTTCCTGAAGCAGATGAATCGTCGCCGGATTGTAAAGATGCGGATCTGCGCCGCTTCTCATCTTGTGGCGTCCTCTGCTGTCCAATGTGAGATCCGTCTCTAATCCCAGCGGATCGTACGCCGCCGAGTGAAGTTCATTGACGTCATCCGCAATATCCTCCAGCGTAATGCCGCCGATCGGGCTGACCGTATTCGTGAAATACTTGTCAATCACATCCTTATTGATACCGATCGCCTCAAAGATCTTGGAACCCTCCGTAGGACTGGATCGTCGAGATTCCCATCTTGGATGCGATCTTGACGATGCCGTTTAAAATCGCTGCATTGTAATCCTGAACCGCCGCATAATAATCTTTGTCCAGCATATGCTCGTCCACCAGCTGTTTTACGGTATCCTGTGCCAGATACGGGTTGATCGCGCAGGCACCGTAGCCGAGCAGCGTCGCAAAATGGTGTACCTCACGCGGCTCGCCGGACTCTAAGATCATGGCAACCGCCGTTCTCTTTTTCGTCTTTACCAGATGCTGCTGCAGTGCTGATACAGCGAGCAGTGACGGGATCGGCACATGGTTCTCGTCGATACCGCGGTCGGAGAGAATCAGAATGTTCGCTCCCTCACGGTACGCACGGTCCGCCTCCACAAACAGACGCTCGATCGCCTTCTCTAAGCTTGTATTCTTATAGTAGATAATCGGCAGTACTTCTACCTTGAATCCGTCGACCTTCATCGCCTTGATCTTCATCAGGTCGGTGTTGGTCAGAATCGGGTTGTTGACCTTCAATACCTTACAGTTCTCCGCCCGCTCTTCTAAGAGGTTGCCGTCCTCGCCGATGTAGACGGTCGTAGAGGTCACGACTTTCTCACGGATCGAGTCGATCGGCGGGTTGGTCACCTGCGCAAACAGCTGTTTGAAGTAATTAAACAACGGCTGATGGTCACTCGCAAGCGCTGCGAGCGGTGTGTCAATACCCATGGCGGATGTACCCTCGTCGCCGTTCTTCGCCATCGGCAGGATCGCCTCGCGCAGAGATTCGTAGAAGTATAACCGAATGCCTTCTGCATGCGCTGGCGCTCTTCCTTGGTGTACTCCGGCACACGCTCGTTCGGGATCTTTAAATCCTCGAGCTTTAAGAGGTTGCGGTCAAGCCACTCACCGTATGGCTGCTTGTTCGCGTAAGTCTCCTTGAGTTCGTCGTCATCGATGACTCTTCCCTTGACGGTATCCACGAGCAGCATCTTGCCCGGACGCAGACGCTCCTTCACCACAATCTTCGTCGGGTCGATGTCCAGCACGCCGACCTCGGAGGAGAGGATCAGATAATCATCATCCGTAATATAGTAACGGGAAGGACGCAGACCATTGCGGTCAAGCACGGCTCCCATCATATCGCCATCGGAAAAGAGGATGGACGCCGGTCCGTCCCACGGCTCCATCATCGTCGCGTAATACTGGTAAAAATCCTTTTTCTTCTGCGACATGATATTGTTGTTTGCCCACGGCTCTGGGATCATGATCATGACTGCGAGCGGAAGCTCCATACCGCTCATCACGAGGAACTCCAGCGTATTGTCCAGCATTGCGGAATCCGATCCCTCACTGTTGATGACCGGAAGTACCTTCTGAAGTTCGCCCTTTAAGTGCTCGGACTCCATCGTCTCCTCGCGGGCGAGCATCTTATCGGCGTTGCCCTTAATCGTATTGATCTCACCGTTATGTACGATAAAACGGTTCGGATGCGCTCTCTCCCAGCTCGGATTCGTGTTCGTGGAGAAACGGGAATGAACCGTTGCAATCGCTGACTCGTAATCCTTATCCTGTAAATCCGCAAAAAACAGACGAAGCTGCTCTACAAGAAACATTCCCTTATAGACGATCGTACGGCTGGAAAGGGATACCACATAGGTATCATCGTTGGACTGCTCAAAGACTCTTCGCGCCACATACAGCTTGCGGTCAAACGCCAGTCCCTTCTCCACATCCGCCGGACGCTTCACAAAGCCCTGCATGATGTACGGCATGCAGTCCACCGCTTTCTGTCCCAGCTTCGTCGGATCGGTCGGAACTTCACGCCAGCCGAGGAACTCCATTCCCTCTTTGCCGACAATGACCTCGAACATCTTCTTGGCACGGTTGCGCTTTTTAACTCGTCCTGCGGGAAAAAAGAACATGCCGACACCATAGTCTCTCTCCTCACCGAGTTCGATTCCAAGCTGTTTTGCCGCCTTGGAAAAAAACTTTGTGGGATATCTGCAGCAGAATACCGACACCGTCACCGGTCTTTCCCTCCGCATCCTTGCCTGCTCTGTGCTTTAAGTTCTCAACGATCTTTAACGCATTCTCCACAGTCTCGTGTGTCTTGATTCCCTTAATGTTGACAACCGAACCGATACCACAGTTATCGTGCTCGTAACCCGGATCGTACATTCCGGCTGCCTGCTTCCCCGCATCCGATACCGAGAAACGGTTGAGGGCGTCCTTCTTATAAGTGGTCTGCTCTTTCATAATCAGCTTCCTTTCTGCATTCTGTATTCCGATCAGCTGTCTTTACTGCACGGACAGTTGTCTTTACCGAATTTGTTATATCCTAATATACAACTTTCTCATTTGTTTGTCTACCAGTTTATTCTTATAATTGTCTGATTATTTGTATATTTATTATTGTTAAATCTATTGTCAGATTTTATTAGTTATTATCTGTGCAAATAATACTTATACAAACAATTCCATGTATAAGAGCCCAAAAAAAATTTTGCACGCAAAACTTTTTCCGGGCTCTATTTCTGTCTTTTCTTAAATTGTATCTGAATTGTCACACCGGTCTATGCGGTAGCCGTATTCTCCAGATCTCCCACCAGATACTCCATGATGTCGCACAGCGTCACGATTCCGGTAACCCCGCCGTAGGCGTCTGTCACGACCGCAAAATAATTCTGCTGCTGTTTCATCTGCTCAAAAAGCCGGTTTGCCTTCATGGAATCCGCTGCCAGCATCGGTTTTTGCACCGCGCACTGCATCACTTTGTCACGCGTGTGGTCTTTCATGCGGAAATACGCTTTTCCATCGAGGATTCCCACGACATCCTCGCTTCTCCCCGCAAAGATCGGATAATAGGTATGTACGCTCTCCGCCAGAATCCGGTCCCAGACGGCTTCATCCTCCTCCGTGGACAGAGATACCATCTCCCTGCGGTGCGTACAGATCGTTCCGACCGCAATATCGTCAAATCCGAACACGTTCTGTATCATCTCTGTCTCCTCGGTCGGAATGGTTCCCTGCTCTCTTCCCTCGGCGAGCAGCAGCCGGATTTCCTCCTCCGACACCGTCTCCTCTTCCTCCTCCGGGTCAATGCCAAACCGTCTTAACCAGAAATTGGTCGATGCGGTAAGAAGCCACACCAGCGGTGCAAAGATCTTCGCCACCAGGGAGAGCATTCCTGCCATTTTAAGCGCCAGCTCCTCCGCCTTTTTCATCGCCACCCGCTTCGGCACAAGTTCCCCGAAGACCAGATTAAAATACGCTAAAATCAATGTAATCACCACGATGCACGCGGATTTTAATGCCTCCTCTGCAACCGGTATTCCGGTGCCCCTCAAAAGCGTCACCAACGGCTGTGCAAAGTTTTCCGCGGCAAACGCACTCTGTAAAAATCCGGCGAGCGTGATCGCCACCTGGATCGTGGCAAGGAATTTTGCCGGCTGCTTTATGAGCGCCTCCAGCTTTCCGGCGCGCCTGTCTCCCGCCTCGCAGAGCTGTCGGAGTTTTAAATCACTCATCGAGATTACCGCAATCTCCGCGCTTGCAAATACGGCATTCAAAAAAATCAAAACCATCAATAAGAATATGGGCTGCAACATGTCTGCTCCTTTCTGTTTCCGGCGTCCTGTGATACGCCCTCCTGCTGCCTGTTACGTGTTGTGTCATTTACGCACAAAAAGGTATGACCTTCCGGTGTCCAAAAAAGACCTCCGGTAAGCCATACCTTTACCTATTCATAACACTGCATGGAGCAGCCGTATTCTCTTTTTAAAAGCCTGCATATCTGTGTATCGCTGTCACTGTCCGCACTATCGTCCATGAAACTGTCACTCTCCTTCCTGCGATGCTAAATGGACCGGGGATCCCGCCATTCACGTCATTTAACATACCACAGGAAACTATAACAGTCAATAACTGCACCTCTACAGATACTGCTAAGGTTTCAGGCAGCGGACGTTTTCTCCTCTTCCTGCCGCACTCCGCCCTTTTTCACCAGCAGAACCGCAAACGCTGCCACCGCAAACAGCAGCACCGTCACTGCAACACCTGCCGCTGTGGGCTGGTAGGCAAAGTCCAGCCAGCCGGTCTCGCTGCGCACAACCGCCATCACATTCGCCCCGATATGTGCCAGAACGGGCGCATACAAAAAGCCGGTTCTCTCCAGCAGCCACGCGAGTAGCAGACCTAAAATGCCCGCATACAAAAACTGTACCACGTTCCAGTGCATCACGCCGAAAATAACCGCCGAGAGCACGATTGCCGGCGCACTGCCGCACAGCAGGGATAGTCTTCTCTCCACGACACCACGGTACAAAAGCTCCTCCGCCAGCGGAATCACGAGGCAGGAGCCGAGCAGTTCAAACACAACCCCGCCGGCAAAAAACGCCTGATTCGCGCTTTGAAAGCCCGCGGACGCCTCAATGAGCGGCGTCATGGCAATCACGTTGTTGACAGCCATGCCAAGAGATGCTCCCGCAAGCAGCGCCCCCGCCACAGTGCAGAAAAAACCTTGCGTCCGGTCTGATGCCGCGCCTGCCATAGACAGTCTCCCCGCGCAGCGCGATCCTGCCCATAATGCATCCAGACGAACGGAATCGTGGCAGCCGCGCAGAGCATCTGCCGCAGCATGTAGGATTCTTCCCCCGCGCCGAGCAGCAGCGTCAGAAAAAAGTAGGCAAGCGATGACACCACATAATAGATACCGATCGGATATATGATTCTCCAGATTTTATAAGCACCTGTCGTCTTCACTCTGCCTCTCCCTCTCCCGCTGCGTCATTCTCAATGTATGTCTCCACCTCTTCGATGCGGTCGAAGACCGCCTCCGCACCTGCGGCGAGCAGTTCTTCCCTGGTACCGAAGCCATAGCTGACACCGATACAGCGGATTCCGAACGCCTTTGCTCCGGCAGCGTCATACTTCGTGTCCCCGATCAGGCACAGCTCGTTTTTCCCGATATGGCTGCCCGCCATGCGGCGCCCCAGTTCCTCGAGCACTTCCGCCTTCGTACTGATCGAGCCGTCCAGCGTGGAACCTACCACCTCATCAAAATATCCCAGCAGATCGAAGTGCTCTAATATTCTTCTGCACGCCGTCTCAGGCTTTGAGGACGCAAGCGCAAGCAGATAACCATGCTCCTTGAAGCGCGCGATCGCTTCCCTGACGCCGTCATAGAGGCTGCACTCGAAGATTCCCTTCACGTCAAACCGCTCTCTGTACTTTTCCACAGACTGCCACGCTTCCGCTTCCGTCATGCCATACTTTTCGCGAAATACCGGATCTAAGGGCGGTCCGATAAAGCAGCGCAGCTTCGTGCGGTCCGGCTCATCGATCCCGTAAGCGCGCAGTGCGTATTGCACGCACTTTGTGATGCCCTCCTCGGAATTGATGATCGTTCCGTCCAGATCAAATAATACAGCTTTTATCATCGTTATTTCTTCGTTCCTTTCGTGTCGCGGCCCGCCACATGCAGCCGGTTTAACATCACAGGCTTTCCTTTTTACCTCCGTCTGGGCGCTCTCACCCTCGCCGAGCAGATGAATCGCAGTAAGCGCATCTCCGTCCGCAAGCCGCATGCCGCGGACGCCGACCGCACCCTTTTTCTTCTCCGGAATGGTATCCACCGCAATCCGAAGGAAGAAATCGCGCTCGGACTGCATGACGATCGTCTCATTCCCGGCAACCGGATGCACGAAAAGCACCTCGTCCCCGTCGGTAAGCTTCGTCGCCGCGGTCGTGCGCTTTGCAACGTCAAACTCGCTTCCGTCCACAATCTTAAGCATCGCCGTCTTCGTGCCAAAGATCAGCCTGTGGCTGCGGATCTCTCCCAGGTTCGTGATATAGACAAAGTTCTCCTCGCTGCTGTTGTAATTGCTCAGATTGTCAATCGGCGTTCCCTTGTCGCGGAACTTGCCGAACGGCAGATCCAGCACCTTGAGCAGATGCATCTGTCCCTTGTTCGTAAAAATGCAGATCTTATCGGTATTCTTACAGGTCAGCACATAGCGGTTCTCCGCATCGGCCGCCTCGCGGTTGCGTTCATACGCCGCCACGTCGATCGTCTTCGCATAGCCAAAGCGATCCATCAGGAATACCACGTCCATCTCCTCAATCTTCTTCTCCTCGACAACCGCCTCTTTGAGATTGTCAATGACAGTGCGCCGCGGTCTGCCATACTCCTTTTTGTAAGCTTCCAGCTCGCGGATAATCACCTTTGCCATCGCCGCACGGTTGCTTAAGATCTCATTGTACTCCGCAATATTGGCAAGCGTCTTCTCGTGCTCTTTCATCAGCGCCTCGATCTCGAGTCCGATCAGCTTGTACAGACGCATCTCTAAGATGGCATCCGCCTGACGCTCCGTAAAACGCAGGCTCTGCGCGTCCTTTTGGGACTGCGCCGACTTAAAGGCAATCCCCTCGGTGATTCCCTCGGTCAGACAGGCTCTCGCCATCTTGACGTTCGCACTGCCGCGCAGGATCTCGATGATAAAGATCGATCACATCGCAGGCGTGGATCAATCCCTCCTGCACTCCCTTCTTCTCCAGCTCCCTGGCAAGCAGCGTTGTATACTTTCTCTTTGCCAGCTCATACTGGAAATTCACATGATGACGTATGATCGGCACAATTCCCATCGTCTCCGGTCTTCCGTCTACCACCGCAAGCATATTGACACCGAACGTGTCCTCAAGCTTGGTCTTCTTATATAATAGATTCTCCAGATTGGCAGCGTCCGCTCCCTTGCGCAGCTCGATGACAATGCGGATGCCCTCCTTGGAGGACTGGTTCGTGATATCCACAATGTCATTCGTCTTCTTCGTCTCCACGAGGCTGTAGACATCGTTTAAGAACTTTCCGATGTTTGCACCGATCATCGTATACGGAATCTCGGTAATTACCAGGCGTTCCTTTCCGCCTTTGACCTGCTCGACCTCCACTTTTCCACGGATCTTGATTTTCCCCACGCCTGTGGAGTAGATGGCTGTCAGCTCGTCCTTGTTGGCGATCACACCGCCGGTCGGGAAATCCGGTCCCGGGATATACTGCATCATCTGCTCGGTGTTGATGTCCGGATTCTTCATATAGGCAATCACACCGTCAATGACCTCGCCCAGATTGTGCGGCGGAATGCTGGTCGTCATGCCAACCGCAATTCCCTCCGCACCGTTGATCAGAAGATTCGGCACCTTTACCGGCAGAACCTCCGGCTCTTTCTCCGTCTCGTCAAAGTTCGGCACAAAATTCACGACATCCTTGTCAAGGTCTGCTAAGAACGCCTCCTGCGTCAGCTTCTGAAGTCTCGCCTCCGTGTAACGCATGGCAGCCGCTCCGTCTCCCTCGATGGAGCCGAAGTTGCCGTGTCCGTCCACCAGCGTCTGTCCCATTTTAAAATCCTGCGCCAGCACCACCAACGCACCGTAGATCGAACTGTCTCCGTGCGGGTGATACTTACCCATGGTATCCCCGACAATACGCGCACTCTTACGGTACGGCTTGTCATAGCGGATGCCGAGTTCATACATATCATAAAGTGTCCGCCTCTGTACCGGCTTTAACCCGTCCCTGATATCCGGCAGTGCACGTGAGATAATCACGCTCATCGCATAGTCGATATAGGATTTCTGCATCAGTTCCGAATACTCGGTGCGGATAATCTGTTCTTCCTGTTTCATGGTAATCCTCATTTCCTGCCGCTTCTTCCTGCGGCTCTCTCATCCCGCGCGTGATCCTGCCGCACGGTATCGCGTCTGTTATGCGTCCACGGTCGCATCCGTCGCATGTTCATAGATAAAGGTCTTGCGCGGCGGCACGTCATTGCCCATCAGAAGCTCCGTGATGTCGGACGCCATGCGGCCGTCCTCAATCTCAATCCGCTTTAACAGACGTCTCTTCGGATCGAGCGTCGTCTCCCACAGCTGGTGGGCGTTCATCTCGCCGAGACCTTTGTACCTCTGCAGTGTAAAACTGCCCTTGTGGTTCCGTCTATAGCGCTCCAGCGCCTCATCATCGTAGAGGTATTCTTCCTCTCCGCGGCTTGAATCGCCTTGTAAAGCGGCGGCATTGCCACATAGACATGTCCCTCATAGATCAGCTCCGGCATGAACCGGTAGAATAACGTCAAAAAGCAGCGTGGAAATATGCGCTCCGTCGACGTCGGCATCCGCCATGATGATAATCTTGTCATAGCGGAGCTTCGTGATGTCGAAATCATTGCCGTAGCCCTCGGAAAATCCGCAGCCGAACGCATTGATCATCGTCTTGATCTCCGCGTTGGCTAAAATCTTATCGATGCTCGCCTTCTCCACGTTTAAAAATCTTACCGCGGATCGGCAGAATCGCCTGAAAGCTGCGGTCTCTCGCCGTCTTTGCGGAACCTCCCGCGGAATCTCCCTCGACGATAAAAATCTCGCAGATCGACGCATCCCTGCTCTCGCAGTTCGCAAGCTTGCCGTTGGAGTCAAAGGAGAACTTCTGCTTTGGTCAGAAGATTCGTCTTCGCCTTCTCCTCGGTCTTGCGGATCTTCGCCGCCTTTTCCGCACAGGAAATGACGGTCTTAAGCACTTCCAGGTTCTTGTCAAAATAGAGCTGGATCTCGTCGCCGGTCACCTTCGCCGTCGCACGCGACGCGTCCTGATTGTCCAGCTTCGTCTTCGTCTGTCCCTCAAAACGCGGGTCCGGATGCTTGATGGAGACGACTGCCGTCATGCCGTTGCGCACGTCCGCGCCGGTAAAATTGGCGTCCTTATCCTTCAAGATGCCAAGCTCTCTCGCATAGGCATTGATGACAGTCGTAAACACCGTCTTAAAACCGGTGATGTGCGTTCCGCCCTCCGCGTTGAAAATATTATTACAGAAGCCCAGAATATTCTCATGAAATTCGTTCGTGTACTGGAACGCTGCCTCGACGGTAATACCCTCGGTCTCTCCCTAAAATACACGACATCATGCAGAACCTCCGTATTCTTGTTGAGATCCTTTCACAAAGCCCTTGATGCCTTCCGGCTCGTGGTAGACGATATGCTCGGTCTCCTCCCCTCTCCGATCCTCGTAGATGATCGTAAGCTCCGGGTTCAAATATGCCGTCTCATGCATACGGCTCTTGACCTCGTCCTCCTTGAAACGCGTCTTCTCGAAAATCTCCGGGTCCGGCAGGAAATTGACCTTCGTTCCAGTCTTCTTCGTCTTGCCGATCTTCGGAAGCAGTCCGTTCTCAAGCTCCACCACCGGCACACCGCGCTCATAGCGGTCGTGATGAATGTAGCCGTCTCTGCTGATCTCGACGTCCATATAGGTGGACAGTGCATTCACGACCGAGGAACCCACTCCGTGCAGTCCGCCGCTGGTCTTGTATGCGGAATCGTCAAACTTGCCGCCCGCATGCAGCGTCGTGTACACAATTCGCGCTGCCGACACGCCCTTCGCGTGCATGCCGACCGGCACGCCTCGTCCGTTATCTTCCACTGTACAGGAGCCGTCCGCCTCCAATGTGACATATATGGTATCGCAGGCACCCGCCAGATGCTCGTCCACTGCGTTGTCCACAATCTCGTAAATAAGATGATTCAGACCCTTTCTGGACACGCTTCCGATGTACATTCCGGGTCTCTTCCTTACGGCTTCGAGTCCTTCCAGAACGGAAATACTACTCTCGTCATAAGTCTCTTTCTTTGCCATGTTCTTCTTCCTTTCCTTGACATTCCTCTGGATAATATAACATACTGGGAAAACCCGTGCAAGCAACAGAACGTATGTTTTGTAAAAATTTTCTATTTTTGTGCAAACAGACGAAATACGCGGAAAAAGAATCCGATTGCTTTCTTTGTCCGCGTATTATCATTTGCTTTTCTGTTGTATCTTACATGGTCATCATCTCGGCTGCCTTATCCTTCAGATCAGAGGAAATCTCCTTCACCGAATCTGTGGATGCGGCGATCTCCTCGGTGCTTGCCGCCAGATTGGTCATCCGCTCCATCCACTTCCCGGATAATCTCTGTCAGATGATCCGACTCCTCCAACAGCTTTCCGATCGCCTGACTGATCTCATTCTTGTTATCGTTGCTGTCGTTTGCGGTTGCTCTGCTGTTCTCCGAGAGATTCTTGATCTCCTCCGCCACCACCGCAAATCCTCTGCCTGCCGCACCGGCACGGGCAGCCTCGATGGAAGCGTTCAGTGAGAGCAGATTGGTCTGGTTGGCAATCTTCGTGATGTCGTTGTTGTTGTTCTCAAGCTTATCCAAAAGCTCCGTGATCGCCTCAAACGACTGCCGCATCTCCTGGCAGAATCCGGTCACGCCGGTCATCGCATCCGTAATCGCCGTGCTCTCGCTCGCATTGCTGCTATTCCCGGCAGCCATCTGCCCGATGGCGGAATCCAGTTCCTGAAAATCGGAATTCAGTCCCTCGATAATTCCTGCAATCAGATCGCTTCTGCGCTGGATCTCCACATTCGCCTGCTGGCTTTCCTCCGCAGCCGCCTGTGCCGCACGCCCTCTTTCCTCCGCCTCGTTCTTGATAAAATGAATACAGGAATTCTCACTGTTGCACCCGTTGTAGATCGCTGTCGCCATATCCCGGCAGGTCTTATAACCGCAGGCGCTGCAGTCGATCGCACGATCCATCGCCGTCTGCTTGTTCAGACGGCTGTATACTGCTTCTAACTCCTGGCCCTCCGGCACGCGGATCTCATTCCCCTTCGACCGGTCGGTATACCGGCGCGTAAAATCCGCCGGATCAAGCTGCGCAAACTGACGGTTCAGCTGTGCCAGCCGCTGCTTCGGCGTCGCCGATCTCGCCCACGGTCCCTTGACCTTCTTGCTCTTCTCCCGGATCTTATGCAGCTCGTAGAGCACATCATCCCCGGCAGTCTTCTCCGGCTCAACGCCCGTACCGTAGATGCATCCCATCGCACAGTTCAGCGCATCGACCATAAACGGCAGCTCCTTGTGCTCTGCGACACGCTTGCGATAGGGCATCCAGGAATTCATAGACATGGCGCTCTCCCTCGATCTGCCGGATAAACACATCCTCTCCGCAGAACCAGTAGACATTCTCCTTCAGCCCTCCCGGCATCGGATAGATCGAGCCGAGACCGTATTCGCTCTCATCGCTGACCCCCGGTCCACTGATCCGGTGCTTCCTGCAGTAATCCATCAGGTGATCGAATGTCACATTATAAGAAACATAGCCGTCTGTATCCGGATCGGAAATCTCGTTCTTCTTCGCAATGCACGGACTGATGAACGCAAGCTTGTCCGTGATATGTAAATACTTCTTCGCATAGATTGCCGCACACATCATCGGGCTGTGTACCGGCATCAGCTTCGGAAGCAGCTCCGGTGCATACACCTCGATGTAGTTGACCACCGCAGGACACGGCTGCGAGATCCCGCCCGTAAACTGATTCTTCGTAATATAATTGATATACGCCCAGGTCGTAATGTCGGCGCCAAAGCTGACACTGATGATCCGGCTTTGCCCCCATCTGTCTTAAGCCGCCTAAAATCTGCTCATACTCTCTGGGATAATTCGCCAGAAATGCCGGCGCCAGAAGCGGTGAAATGGATTCGCCTCTCTGCAGATCCGCAAAAAACTGCTCCGTATCATCGGCATATTCCCTCGCCTGATGTTCACAGGCATCAAAACATGCACCGCAGTTGATGCACTGTGCATGGTTAACCTCAATGCGCGGCTTCCCGTCCACCACGACAGCCTGATTGGCTGTCAGAATGGGACAGACGGAAATGCACCGGTTGCACCCAATACAGTTCTCATTCGTGTAAACATAGCCAGCCATAACTCTTCCACTCCCTTATGCTGTCTTTTTTGTTTAATTTTAACATATAGCATATATTTTTTTCAACTAATTTAGTGCATTTTCACTATTCTTGACATACTGCATGTGGGAAATGACCATCATTGCAATCTTGAATGTCATCGCATCATCAAACTTGCGGATATCAAGTCCGATGACCTTCTCCAGGCGCTCCAGACGGTACACCAACGTGTTCCTGTGCACGTAAAGCTGTCTTGCCGTTTCAGAGATATTCAGATTGTTCTCAAAGAATTTCTGGATCGTTGTCGTCGTCTCCTCGTTGAACACATCCGGAATTTCATCCCCGAATACCTCATGAATAAACATCTCGCACAGAGACATCGGGAGCTGATAGATCAGTCTGCCAATACCCAGATAACGGTACGCGATCGTCTCTTTTTCCGCGTAGAAGATTTTTCCCACCTCAAGCGCCATCTTTGCCTCCTGGTAGGATTTCGCAATATCCTGCAGGTTGTTCACACGGTTGCCGTAGCCGACCCGGACGCGTACCATCGCCTCCGCATGCATATTGTCCACGATCATTGACGCCAGGGACACCAGATCCTCGTCCTCTCCCATCTCTCTGGTGTCTTTGATGAGCACAATGCTCTGCTCGTCCACCTCAGTCACAAAATCCCTGGTCTTCGCCGCGGAACAGATTCTTGACCAGTTCGATCGCTGTGGCGTCCTTCTTCCCTTCCAGCTCGATCACAAATACCACGCGCTCCGCCTGTTCGATGTGAAGCTTCTGCGCCTTGTTGTACATATCTACCACAAGCATATTGCCGAGCAGGATATTCTGCATGAAGTTGTTCCGGTCAAACTGCTCCATGTAAGCAGACACAAGCGTCCGGATCTGGCAGACCGCCAGTCTTCCGACCATGTACGCGTCCTCCGCAGAAGATTTGGTCAAAAGGACATATTCCAGTTCCCCGTCCACATACACCTTAAAGAAATGACATCCGGACAGCATCTGGCTCTCCGCCATGGAACCCGCAAAAGAATTCACAGCGTACTCCATATCCCCTTGCGTTTCAAACGTCGCTGCCACCTGCTTTCCCTTATCCGTATATAGTGCCAGATCAATCTTGGAAATCTCTTTTATCTCATCTAATGCTGCCTGTATCTTGTGATTCGAAATCATGTGTCTCGCCTTTCCTGTCAAATATTACTGTACATTGACATGCCTCATGTGTTCCATACGTTAATAAAAACTGGGTACAACATGTGCACCCAGTTTTACTTTTAAGTCCTATTCAATTCTAACGGATTAGTTGGTAATTGTCAATTCTGTTTCTTTGTCGAATACGTGAATCTTCTCCGGATCAATTGCCATCTTGATGTGGTCGCCCATACGTGCAGTTGTTCTGGAATCAACCTTTGCAGTCATGCTTGCGCCTGCAACTTTGAAGTATAACAGTACCTCAGAACCTAATAACTCATATCCTGTTACATCTGTCTCGAATGCAGCATCCTTATGAGCCTCGATCTCGATCTCGGAATCACCGATATCTTCCGGTCTGATACCCATAACAACAGTCTTGCCGTTGTATCCGCCGTCAGCTAACTTCTTAGCTTTTGCAGGAGGAAGAACAACTGTTGTGTTCTCGAAGGAAAGGCTTACTTTCTCACCCTCAACCTTGCATACAGCATCTACGAAGTTCATCTGCGGAGATCCGATGAATCCTGCTACGAATAAGTTATTCGGCTCGTTGTATAACTTCTGCGGGGAATCTACCTGCATGATAACGCCGTCCTTTAATACGACGATTCTGGTACCAAGTGTCATAGCCTCGGTCTGATCATGTGTTACGTAGATGATGGTTGCTTTTAATCTGTTATGTAAGGAAGCGATCTCGGAACGCATCTGTACACGAAGCTTTGCATCCAGGTTGGAGAGCGGCTCATCCATCAGGAATACCTTCGGGTTACGTACGATGGCACGTCCCATGGCAACACGCTGTCTCTGTCCACCGGAGAGAGCCTTCGGCTTACGGTCTAATAACTTCTCAAGGTCAAGGATCTTTGCAGCCTCCTCAACTTTTCTCTTGATCTCATCCTTCGGAACTTTTCTTAACTTAAGACCGAATGCCATGTTGTCGAATACGGTCATATGCGGATACAGAGCGTAGTTCTGGAACACCATCGCGATATCGCGGTCCTTCGGCGCGACGTCGTTCATGAGCTTTCCGTCGATGTAGAACTCACCGGAGGAGATCTCCTCAAGACCTGCGATCATACGAAGTGTAGTAGACTTACCACATCCGGAAGGTCCTACGAAGATAATGAACTCCTGATCCTCTACTTCAAGGTTGAAATCCTTAACAGCCTCAAAGCCGTTCGGATATACTTTTGCAAACGTTTTTCAATGATAAACTTGCCATTGGTACGATACCTCCTAAAATTTGTTCGTTTTTAACTACTCTTACTATACAAAAAAACAGCCAAAATACCATAGACCGCCTACACAAAAGAATTTTTTGCTTTTCTTGTAGAATGTCACAGTGTTTTTGGTTGTTTTTTCTATTCTTTCGTCAAACCGACAGGTTTTCCATCAAAAAGTAAGCACTTTGACGAACGCATTACTGTTTTCCAGTGCTTCCGAATCCGCCGCGGTTTTTTGTTGCCGAGGCTCTCCACCTCGTCAAACGTGATCTTCGGCTGATTTTCAAAAAAATGCGGAACTGGCAGATGCGGTCATTGACGTGAATCACCGTGTCGCGCACCGCATAGACCGGCATCCGCCACATATCGTCATCCCCGCAGTAGGTGCCATCGATAATGCCGCAGCTGTTCGTCTGGATGATTCCGTAATTTTTGAAAGTGGAGCTTCTCGGTACCACATGCGCCTCATAGCCCTCCGGAAGCTCCATGGCAACGCCGAGTGGAATCAGACAGAACTCCCCCGCTTTCAGTGTCACTTCCTCAGACGCCCGAAGATCGATCCAGTCCGACTTTCCGTCAATATAGGTCAGACGTTCAATCGCATCCGTAAAATATTTAATCCTGATCTGTGGCATGTATGTTCCTCCTGTTATGTCGATTTCTTTATGTTTCCCACTCCGGGGCGCCATGTCGCATTTCTATGCTCCCCCACTCCGGGGCGCCATGTCGCATTTCTATGCTTCCCACTCCAGGGCACTATGCTCTGCACGCCGGTCGCGCATCATCAGTTCCCGCACTGCTTCTTTTTGCCGGCTTATCCTCAAAAAAGCACACAGTTGACTTCCTCGATGATCGGCATATCGACCCCGTATTTTTTTGCAAGCGCGATCGCCGCCTTGGCGGAATACACGCCCTCGACCACCATCTTGACCTCATCCATCGCCTGCTTCATGGTATAGCCCTGCCCGATCAGCATTCCTGCTTTGCGGTTTCTGCTGTGTCTGCTCTCACATGTCACGATCAGATCTCCGATTCCGGTCAGACCGCTCAGTGTCTCCGCCTTTGCCCCCATCTTGATGGCAAGACGCGACATTTCCGTGATTCCGCGCGTGATTAACGCCGCTTTGGTGTTGTCCCCGTAGCCGAGTCCGTCCGCCATACCGGCTGCCAGTGCAATGACGTTCTTCAGGGAACCTCCCAGTTCCATGCCGAGCACATCCGGGCTTGTGTACACGCGGAACACCTCATTCATGAAAATATCCTGCACGCCCCTCTGCCACCTTGCGCTTCTTTGCTCCAGCAACAACGGTCGTCGGCAGTCCGACGCCAACCTCCTCGGCGTGGCTCGGTCCGCACATCACGGCAACCTCCGCCGCAGGTACTTCCTCTTCTACAATATCGGAGAGCGTCATCAGCGTATTTTCTTCAATGCCCTTTGCCACACAGACAATGATCTGTCCCGCCTTCACAAAAGGCGCCATGCTTTTTGCCGTGCTTCTGGTGAATACAGACGGTACCGCCAGAATCAGATATTCCTTATCTTCCACTGCCGCCTTAAGATCCGTGGTAAATTCCATATCCTCCGGAAGCTTCACCCCGGAAGCTTATCCACATGTTCATGCCGTTCGCGCAGCATCGCGATCTCCGCTTCCACAATCGACCACACCGTCACCTGGTTGCCGTTGGTGTGCAACACCTTCGCGAGCGCTGTCCCCCAGCTTCCCGCTCCGATTACCGCTACTTTTGCCATATCTTTTATTTTCCCTCCTGTTTGTTCTTCTTGAACGTGAACTTATTCTCCGTGCCGCGCAGCAGACGTCCGATGTTGCTTCTGTGACGCCACAGCGCCATCGCTGTAAAGCAGGCGCTCACCACATAGAACTCCGGAAGGTACGCGGCATCGATATGCAGATATCCCATATGTCCGAAGATCAGTACCTGCACCAGATAGCTCGTCACCACCAGAATTGATCCGAGCGACACATATCTTGTGATCGCAATGGAACCGATGAATAAGATCAGACAGGCCGGCGCCGCCAGCGGACACACGGCAAGAATCATGCCCGATGTGCAGGCAATTCCCTTTCCGCCCTTGAACTTGAGGTAAAACGGAAAATTATGTCCGAGCACAGCTCCGAAACCGGCATACAGTTCCAGAATCTTAACCGCATCCGGATAAGCGTTCCGGAACAGAACCTTCACCAGAAGAACCGCCAGAATCGCCTTGCACAGATCTCCGCAAACGTGATCAGTCCAGCCTTGATTCCAAGCACACGCAGGGAATTTGTCGTCCCCGCGTTGCCACTTCCCTCACTGCGGATATCAATCCCCTGGCTTTTCCGTAGAGATACCCCGTCTGAAACAGTCCAAACAGATACCCGATTCCCAATGCAATAACCCTTGCTCCTATCATCACTGCTCTTCCTTTCTCTCCCGAATAATGAATTTCAGTGCCGTTCCGCGGAAACCGAACGTCTCACGGATACGGTTCTCCAGATACCTGGTGTAGGAAAAATGCATCAATTCCTTATCGTTGACGAAAATCACGAAGGTCGGCGGCTTTACCGCAACCTGCGTCGTATAGTAGATGCGCAGACGTTTTCCCTTGTCTGACGGCGGCTGCTGCATGGCAACTGCCTCTGTCACGATCTCGTTTAAGACACCGGTCGCCACACGCATGCTATTGTTCGCAATAACCACATCAATCAGCTCAAAAATCTTATTTAAGCGCTGTCCCGATTTTGCGGAGATAAAAAAATCTCGGCATACGGCATAAAGCTTAAAATCTGACGGATCTTCTCCGTGTGACGGTAGATCGTCTTGTCATCCTTCTCGATCGCATCCCACTTTGTTGACCGCGATGATAATTCCTTTTCCGCGCTCGTGTGCGATTCCGGCAATCTTGGCATCCTGCTCCGTGACGCCCTCCGTCGCATCGATCACGATGATGCAGACATCCGCCCGCTCCACCGCTGTCACCGCACGGATGATGCTGTAGCGCTCGATCTCTTCCTTAATCTTATTCTTCCGTCTAAGACCTGCGGTATCAATAAAGACATATTCTTTTTCCGTCGTAGGTAATGTCGGTATCAATCGCATCGCGTGTTGTTCCCGCAATGTCGGAGACAATCACACGGTCCTCCTGTGCCAGCTTGTTAATGAGGGAGGACTTGCCGACATTCGGCTTACCGATGATCGCAACCTTCGGGCGCTCGTCCTCCTCCTCGTCCTTCGCATAGTCCGGGAAGTGCTTGACCACTTCATCCAGCA
>VOFJ01003458.1_pt1 | contig 23085 bp, 20 predicted proteins | sample 5384081 | NCBI WGS metagenome assembly VOFJ01 (sample SAMN12384729, study PRJNA508395) | human gut metagenome | isolation source: healthy gut I | host: Homo sapiens | reverse complement strand
GTTACGTATTGCTCAAAGATAAGATTTTTAACGAATCTCCATGTTGATAATCAGTGCGGTAAGATTAAAATGTAATGTTGTTTTCTGTACAATATTTTATCGCAAACGTCTGCTTCTCGGCAATTTTTTCGTAAATACGGGCCTCGAAATCAGGTGGCGGAACATCCCCGCCGAGCCGTTGAAACTTCGTCTCTTTTCGTGGCGGAACCGCCGGCCGCACCGGTTACCGCCGTCGGTCCCGGAGCCTGCCGCGCCGCGGCATCCGCTCCCTCGGATTTCGTGTGCCGGAGCCGCCGAAACGTGTGCGGGACGGCGGCTGCGAACTGCCGGACCGGAACCGCGGAAGCCGCGGAATTCAGTTCCCGCGCGACCGTTGCGGCCGCTGATTTCGGCGGCGCGGTCTGCAATGTCGAATGTATGTTCGGGATGACAGGATATGGCAAGGGCCGCCCCGCAGTGGGGCAGCCCTTGGTTTTTATCAGATGGTTGCGCCTATTTTTCCGCCACGAAGAACAGATCGAAACTCTCGTCCGTCACGGGGCCGATCCGGTAGTCGTCCATGCGGATCGAGGTCGTGAGATCGGTGTTGGACTTCAGGAGTCTGCGGCGGTTTATGCGGTTGAGAACGTCGTAGGGGAATTGCAGCAGACAGCGGGGGAGCCGGTGCTGCAGGTCGAGGATGTCGAAGCGCGTGATGCGCTTCACGCTGCGGCGGTTCTGTTCGTAATATTCCATGACCCGCGCGTTGCCCGAAACGCCGAGCGCCTCGACCGACGAAAATTCGCTGCCGAGCAGGCTGCGCAGCTCCGCGGCGGTGTATTCCCGGATATGCCACGGGTTGCGCGTGAGCGACATCGGAGCGTTCGGGGTCGTCACGATGAACTTTCCGCCCGGACGCAGTACGCGCTTCACTTCGCGCACCAGTTCGAGGTCCCGTTTTATGTGTTCGATCACCTGAAACGAGATCACGAAGTCGAAACTGTCGTTTGCGAAGGGCAGCGGCGGAACTGTCGCCTGCCGGAATTCGACGTTCGGGAGCTGCGTCGGTTCGGGCGCGGGAGCCAGTTTGTCGATGGTGACGAAACTCCGGGCGCGGGGCGCCACGACCTCGATGCCGTAACCGGCCCCCGTGCCTATCTCCAGCACGTCGCCGCTGATGCGCTGCGCCGCGGCATGGTAGGCCAGCAGCGAACGCTGGAATACGAAATTGTCGGAAGCTTCGCGCGAAACCCGTTCCGCGGTCGTTATCTTGGCCATTACTCGTTGATCTTTATTCCCTGTTCGTCCACCGAGACGGCGCCGCGTTTGAGCAGCATGCCCAGCGAACGTTTGAAAACCTTCTTGCTCGTCTGCGTCAGCCGGTTCACCTCTTCCGGGGCGCTGTCGTCGTTCAGCGGCAGGAAGCCGCCGTTGTCGCGGACCAGCTGCAGCAAAACCTCCGCCGAGTCCTTCACCTGCGCGAAACCCTCCTGCTGGAGGCTGACGTCGATGCGGTTGTCTTCGGTGAGTTTGCGGACGTAACCTTTCGTCCGGTCTCCGACCGCTATGGGGGCGGAACAGCTGGTTGCGGTAGAGCATGCCCCAGTGCCGGTTGTTTATGATCACGCGGTAGCCGATCGGACTCTCCGAAGCCACGAGCAGCGACTTCCTGACGGGGCGCCACCGTGATGCTGTCGTTGTTGATGAAGCTCTTGAGCTTGCAGGTCGCCACGCAGCGGCCCGTGACGCTGTCTTCGTAGAGGTAGACGATGTAGCTCCGTCCGGCGATGATGCCGCCCTGCTGGTTGCGGTTAGGCAGGAAAAGATCCTTGCCGTACAGCCCCCAGTCGAGGAACGCCCCGTGGGCCGTCTTGTCCACGACGCGGAGATAACCCGCCTCGCCGACGCGCAGCAGCGGCGTTTCGGTCGTCGCCACCAGCCGGTCTTCGGAGTCGTGGTAGAGGAAGACCTCCTTTTCGTCGCCCGGCTTGTCTGTCAGGGATATGTAGCGGTTGGGCAGCAGAACCTCGTTCTGCTCCTCGTCCGCAAGGTATAATCCGTAATCCGAGATGCGGCTTACGGTGAGTTTCTGGATGCGTCCTGCTCTGAGCATATTGTCGTTTGTCGGAATTGACCGACTGCAAAAGTACGTTTAATTTCGCGGCTATGCAACTTTCCGCGCGGGAATAGATCGGACCCGCCGCTTCGAATGAATCCGATTTTCCGCCGAGGCTTTGGCTATTGCGGAAAAAAGCGTACCTTTCGGACACTAACCGAAAACTCCCGACCATGAAGCTGCGCCTATTTTCCGCACTCCTGCTCGCAGGATTGCTCACGGCGGCCGCGGCCTTTGCCCGGCAGCCCGTCGATGAACTGTACGACAAGGCCGAATACCGTATCGCGATGCGCGACAGCGTGAAACTCTATACCGCGGTCTATACGCCCAAAACGGATGCCAAAGCCCCCATCCTTATTTTCCGCACCCCCTACGGCTGCGCCCCCTACGGTCCCGGCGAGTTTCCCCGCGGCTTCGGGAGCGGCTATATGCGCAGTTATATCGACCGCGGCTATATCGTCGTCATGCAGGATGTGCGGGGCCGTTTTATGAGCGAGGGCGAATTCGTCCATGTCCGCCCTGCGGGATACGGCGAGACGGACGAGACGACGGACAGCTACGATACGGTCGAGTGGCTTGTGAAACATGTGCCGCACAACAACGGCAGGGTAGGTTTCGCCGGCAGTTCCTATCCGGGCTTCTACGCCATGATGGGCGGTCTCTGCCCCCATCCTGCGGTGAAGGCCGTCTCGCCGCAGGCCCCCGTCACGGACTGGTACATGGGCGACGACGTCCGCACAACGGCGTGCTGATGCTCACCGACTCCTACCGTTTCCTGAGCGGCATGAACACCCCTCCGGGCCATACTCCGACCGAAAAGATGCCCTCGATGTCGAAGCGGACCCGCCCCGATGAGTGGACGTTCTTCCGGGAACATGCGACGCTGGCCGAACTTACGGAACTTCAGCGTCCCAATCCTTTCTGGGAAGAGCTTGCCGAACACTCCTCCTACGACGCATGGTGGCAGGCGCGCGACCTGCGCAGGGCCTGCTACAACGTACAGCCGGCCGTGCTGGTCGTCGGAGGGACGTTCGACGCCGAGGATTGCTTCGGGGCGTGGAACCTCTACCGGGCCATGGTCCGGCAAAGCCCCGCAACGCCGTGCCATCTGGTCGTGGGACCTTGGGCGCACGGAGCATGGCGCAACGGCAGCGGAAAACTCGGAGCGTTCGATTTCGGGCGCGAAGCGGCGTGGGAATACTATATGGAGCATTTCGAACTCCCTTTCTTCGACCATTACCTCAAGGGCGAGGGCGCCGCGGACCCGCTTCCCGCCGCCGCGGTTTTCTCGTCGGGCGACAACCGCTGGCATGCTTTCGACCGCTGGACGCCGCGCGAAGCGCGTAAGCTCACCTTCTACCTCTCCGACGGCGGACGTCTCGAAACCCGCCGCCCGACGGCCAAAAGCTCCGCCTCCGCCTATACGTCCGATCCGGCCGACCCCGTGCCCTATATCGAATCCTTCGGCGAACGCCGCCCCAAAGAGTATATGCTCGCCGACCAGCGCTTCGTGTCGGACCGTTCCGATGTGCTGACCTTCGTCACCGAGCCGCTCGACGGGGATATGACCCTCGCGGGACCCGTCGATGTCGAGCTGGAGGTGATCCTTTCGACCACCGACGCCGATTTTGTCGTCAGGCTGATCGACGTTTTTCCCGATGACGATCCGCAGTCCGGCTGCCGGATGCTCGTGCGCGGCGACGTGATGCGGGGGCGTTTCCGCGACGGGTTCTCGCGTCCCAAAGCCTTTACGCCGGGCGTTCCGGCCCGCGTGCCGTTCCGCATGACCGACATCGCGCATACGTTCCGCGCCGGACACCGGGTGATGATTCAGGTGCAGAGCACATGGTTCCCGCTTGGGAGCGCAGCCCCCAGCAGTTCGTCGATGTCTGGACGTGCGGCGCTTCGGATTTCGTGCCCTGTAAAGTCTCGGTGCTGCACCAGCGGAGCAACGCTTCGTCCGTTACCGTGTGGCGGCTTGGAGAAAGCTGATCCGGTTCGCCGCTCTGTTCCGGCTTACGCCGCGCCGCGTCGGTATGCGCGGATCGCATGAAATTTGCGGGATGTCTTACAGGATGTCCCGCTTTTTTCTTGCAAAAAGTGCAAACTGTAAGAAAATTTCATATATTTGTTACAAAAGAGAAGTTTCCTATGAAAATACGCGTAGCTATCTGTCAGGTCGATATGGAGTGGGAAAACACCGCCCGGAACCTGAAACGTCTGGAGCCGATCGTGGCCGCGGCCGATGCCGATGTCGTCGTGCTGCCCGAAATGTTCGCCACGGGATTCAAACTGCGTCCGGCCTGCGTCGCCGAACCGGCCGACGGGCTGGTCGTCACGACCATGCGCCGCTGGGCCGCGCAGTACGGCAGGGCCGTCGTGGGCAGTGTCGTCGTCGCCGAGCAGGAGCGGTTCCGCAACCGGATGTTCTTCGTCAAACCTTCGGGCGAGACGGCGTGGTACGACAAACGCCATCTGTTCCGCCCCGGCGGCGAAGCGCGCGACTATACGCCCGGCGACCGACGCGTGATCGTCGAATACATGGGCTTCCGCTTCCTGCTGCTGGTCTGCTACGACCTGCGTTTCCCGGTTTGGAGCCGCAATAGGGGCGACTACGACGCCATTTTGTGCAGCGCCTCGTGGGCCGACGACCGGCGTGAGGTGTGGCGCACGCTGCTCCGCGCCCGTGCCATCGAGAACCAGTGCTATCTGGCGGGCGTGAACCGTGTAGGTACGGATCCCGACGCAAGCTATGCGGGCGATTCGGCGCTGATCGACTTTGCCGGCCGGACGCTGGCCGACGCCGGCGACTGCGAACGGACGCTGACCGCTGAATTCGACTCCGAAGCTCAGGCGGCCTTCAAGGAGAAATTTCCCGCATGGATGGATGCCGACGACTTCGAACTGAAGTGCTGAGGCTCTGACGGCTTTCCGGTCCCAGCTCCGTCCTGCCTGTCCGCGGCTCCGCTGTCTTTCGGAACCCCGGCTTGTGCTTTTCCCGTTTCCCGTCTCCGCTGTCCGTCGGAGGCTTGGTCCTGCGTTTTTTTCTTTAGAGGCCCGATCCGGTTTTTCTTCAGAGGCGCGTCGCTGTCTTTAAGGAGTCCCGGCTTGGATTCTCGCAGTTCCTCGGCGTCCGGGCCTGCTTTTTCTCGGAGTGCCGGGCCTGCTTTTTCTCGGAGTTCCGGGCTGCTGTCTCTTCGGAATTCCGCCTTGCTTTTCTTCGTATTCCGGCTCTGTCTTTCCGGCAGTTGCGCCGCATCTTGTCCCGGCCGAATTTTCTTCCGTTCGTTTTGTTTTGCGCCGCATATGTCGTATCTTTGTACGATATTCCCGCTGGAAAAATCCGCTCCGCTCAATAAACGGAGCTTCCGGTGCGTTTAATTACGATGATGAAAGAAGATACGATCAAAATACTGGGCGCCCGGGTCCACAACCTCAAGAACGTGGACCTCGGAAATCCCGCGCCGCAAACTGGTAGTCGTCACCGGCCTCTCGGGGTCGGGCAAATCGTCGCTGGCCTTCGACACGATCTACGCCGAGGGACAGCGTCGCTACATGGAGACGCTCTCGACCTACGCGCGTCAGTTCGTGGGGACGATGGAGCGTCCCGACGTGGACAAGATCACGGGTCTGAGCCCGTGGTGGCCATCGAACAGAAGACGACCAACAAGAATCCCCGCTCGACCGTGGGGACGGTTACCGAGATCAACGACTTCCTGCGTCTGCTCTATGCGCGCGCGTCGCGCGCCTATTCGCCCGTGACGGGCGAGGAGATGGTGCATTACACCGACGAGCAGATCGCCGAGTTGATCATCGACGGGCTTCGCCGGACGTAGGATCGCGCTGATGGCTCCCATCGTGAAGGGCCGCAAGGGCCACTACCGCGAGTTGTTCGAGTCGCTGGCCAAGAAAGGGATATATCTATGCGCGCATCGACGGCGAGATCCGCGAAATATCGTCCGGCATGCGTCTCGACCGTTACAAGATACACACCATCGACCTGGTGGTCGACCGCCTCGCGGTCAGCGAAGAGTCGCGCGACCGGCTGATGACCTCCCTGAAGGAGTCGATGCGGCAGGGCAAGGGCACGATGGCCGTCTTACGACTACGGCACCGAGCAGCAGCGCTTCTATCGCGCCACCTGATGTGCCCCTCGACGGGCGTGGCCTTCGAGGACCCCGCGCCGCATACCTTTTCGTTCAACTCGCCGCAGGGCGCCTGTCCCCATTGCAACGGTCTGGGCGAGGAGGCGGTGTTCGACGTGGGGAAGATCATTCCCGACATGAAGCTTTCGCTGCGCGAAGGGGCCGTCGAGCCACTGGGCAAGTTCCGCAACAACATGCTTTTCGCCATCCTCGAAATGCTGGGCCGCCGTTATGACTTCACGCTCGACGACCCGATCGAGAGTTTCTCCGAGGAGGGCCTGAATGCTGTGCTCTACGGCGACTCCGAGCCGCTGACGGTCGACCTGCAGGAGTTTTCGTCCTCGGGCGGACGGCAGTTCCTTTCTCGTGGGAGGGCGTCGCCGAGTACATCGGCCGCACCGAGGACGACGATTCGAAACACGGCCAGAAGTGGCGCGACCAGTTCCTCGTCTACCGCAAATGCTCCGTCTGCGGCGGTTCGCGTCTGCGGAAGGAGTCGTTGCAGTTCCGCGTCGCCGGCAAGAACATCGCCGAGGTGTCGGCCATGTCGATCTCCGAGTTCTCGGAGTGGGTTCCCACCATCGAAAAACAACTGTCGGAGAAGGAGTGGAAGATCGCGCAGGAGATCGTCAAGGAGATCCGCGAACGCCTGCGCTTCCTGATGGACGTGGGGCTGGGTTACCTGTCGCTGGCGCGTTCGTCGCGCTCGCTGTCGGGCGGCGAGAGCCAGCGCATCCGGCTGGCCACGCAGATCGGGTCGAAGCTCGTCAACGTGCTCTACATCCTCGACGAGCCCTCGATCGGCCTGCACCAGCGCGACAACCAGCGGCTGATCCGCAGTCTCGAAGAGCTGCGCGACGCGGGCAACTCGGTGATCGTCGTCGAGCACGACGAGGACATGATGCGCGCCGCCGATTTCATCGTCGATGTCGGTCCCCGCGCGGGCCGCAAGGGCGGCAATATCATTGCGGCCGGAACGTTCGGCGACATTCTCAAGTCCGACTCCATCACGGCCGATTACCTGACGGGCCGCCGGCGGATCGGGATTCCCGAAACGCTGCGCAAGGGCACGGGCGAGAAGATCGTGATCCGCGGGGCCCGGGGCAACAACCTCAAGAACGTCACGGCGGAATTTCCGCTGGGCAAGTTCATCTGCGTGACGGGCGTCAGCGGTTCGGGCAAGTCGACGCTCGTCAACGAGACCCTGCGGCCGATTCTCGCCAGGGAGCTTTACCGCTCCTTCGACCAGCCGCTGGAGTACGACGGGGCGGAGGGTGTCGGGCACATCGACAAACTGGTCGTCGTCGACCAGTCGCCCATCGGGCGCACGCCGCGGCAATCCCGCGACCTATTCCAATGTCTTTTCCGACATCCGCAAGCTGTTCGAAATGACGCCCGACGCCCAGATCCGGGGCTTCAAGGCGGGGCGCTTCTCGTTCAACGTCAAGGGCGGCCGCTGCGAGGAGTGCCGCGGCGCAGGCGTGCAGACCATCGAGATGAACTTCCTGCCCGACGTTTACGTGCGCTGCAAGGCGTGCGGCGGACACCGTTACAACCGCGAGACGCTCGAAGTCAAATACAAGGGTAAGAATATCGACGACGTGCTGAATATGACGGTCAATATGGCCGTGGAGTTTTTCGAAAACATTCCCAACATCTACCAGAAGCTCCGCGCCATTCAGGAAGTGGGACTGGGCTACCTGACCCTCGGCCAGCCCTGCACCACGCTGTCGGGCGGCGAGAGCCAGCGCATCAAGCTGGCGAGCGAACTTTCGAAACGCGACACGGGCCGCACGCTCTATATCCTCGACGAGCCTACGACGGGGCTCCATTTCGAAGATATCCGCCTGCTGCTGGAGGTGCTGAACAAACTCGTCGAGCGCGGCAACACGGTCATCGTCATCGAGCACAACCTCGACGTCATCAAGGTCGCCGACCATATCATTGACATAGGACCCGAAGGCGGAGCCGCGGGCGGCGAGATCGTCGCCGCCGGTACGCCGCACGAGGTAGCCCGCTGCAAGGGCAGCTACACGGGGCAGTTCCTGAAAAAGCTGGGCTTGTAGCGTGTCAGCCAATCCGGCGGGACACGCTGCCGTGAGGCCCCGAAACTCCTTGCTTGGGGGCGGATTCGCCGTTGCCGCCGCTGCCGCCAGCGGCGGTCCGGAGCGGGAAGCGGCTCATGATCCCGCTTTCGGCACAAAACTTGCTTTCATAGCCGTACAAATCTTATGTGCTATGAAAAAAACAGTTATTATCGTCGTGGGCCTGCTGCTCTGTAGTCGGCGTTACCGTGATCGGACAGAAAAAGAATCTGTCGCCCAAGGAAGAGCGCCGCGAGGTGCGTGAGAAACGCCGTGCGGAACGTATCGCCAACTACGAGAAATTCATGGACTCGCTCGTGCTGTCGCGCAACTTCCAGTTCAACCCGACGACCTTCCAGCGTCAGCCGGCAGGTCCTATGCGTCAGATCATGAACCCCGCGTTCAACGTCGGCATGTGGGACGGAACGGCGGACATCAGCTTCCCTTACATCAAGGGTTACGTGCCGCCTTACTACGTGACGATCATCAACTACACCGTTCCCAACGTGCAGGGATATACACCGAGCAGACGCACGAAGGCTGGATGGTGACCTTCTCGACCTCGCTCTTCTCGGCTTCGACCTACACCTTCACCTTCGAGATCTTCACCCGTACGGGCGGCGCCAACCTGACGATCACCAATCCGTGGTACAATCCCGTGCAGTATACGGGTTCGATTTCGCAGCTCTATTGACGTAAATTCATTTTGCCGGACCCATCCCGGACCGCCGTATCTGTTGCGCTGTCCGTTTGCCGCTCCGGCGATCCTCGAACCCACGCCGGAGGCGGGGGAACCCCGCTGTCAAAACCCCCCGATGTCTTGGGCGACTTATGAAACATTCCGTTTTTTTTACCTGCGGCGCACTTTTTTTCATCGCCTGCGCTGCCGTCGCCCAGTCTCCGCAGTATACGCTCGAAACTTCCGCCGTGGACAGCGTGCCGCAGACGACGATCGTTCCCGTGCAGCAGCCCCCGGTTGAGGTCGTGGAACATACGACCGTCTACGAGGAGCCGGCGGCGGGGATGGACCGCGCCCAGCGCAGGGCTTACAAAGCCCGGGTCTACGCCGCGAAGATCGACTCGCTGGTGCAGTCGCGCGACTACATGTTCTTCCCCAACTCGATGCAGCAGCTGCCCGGCGGCATGATCCGTTCGATCTATGCCGACTACTTCTTTTTCGGGATGTTCGTCGACCATGTCGAGGTGCACCTGCCTACAGAGCGGGGTATCACGCAGTATGTCGAGATGCTGAATTTCGATTCGATGTCGGTCCGCGACTACCGGGCGGCCCGCGTGCAGTGGGGGTGGTCGGTCTCCTTCAACATTTCCGACGGCAACGCCCTCTACCACGCCGATTTCGCCGTCTCGACCGCCACGGGCGAAACGGTGCTGACACTCCTGACGCCCGACGTCACGATGCGCTACGTCGGCTGGCTGTGGAACAAGCGGGTGAACGACCCGAAGTTCCGGAGGCTGGACTGAAAACGGTAAAGGCTGTCTGGGATAGACAGCCTTTTTTCGGGTGAAACCGGGATGATTTATTGCTTGTATATCAGCGCTACGGCGGAGACGGAGATGCCTTCCTCCCGCCCTTCGAAACCCAGATGCTCTGTGGTCGTAGCTTTGACCGACACCCGGTCATCGCCTACGCCCATTGCACCGGCCATTGCGGCGCGCATGGCGTCGATGTGCGGCCGCAGTTTGGGCCGCTGGGCGCGGATCGTGCAGTCCACGTTCCCGATCTGGTAGCCCTTTTCGCGCAGCAGTTCTGCCACGCGGCGCAGCAGGATCTTCGAGTCGATCCCTTTGAAATCGTCCGACGTGTCGGGGAAGTGCAGCCCGATGTCGCCCAGCGCCGCGGCGCCCAACAGCGCGTCGCATACGGCGTGTATCGCCACGTCGCCGTCCGAATGGGCGACGCACCCTTTCGTGTGGGCGATCTCGACGCCGCCCAGCACCAGCGGCAGGCCGTCGGCCAGCGCGTGCACGTCGTATCCGTGTCCTATTCTGAAATCCATTCGTTTCCGTATTTTATATTGCCAAAGTTACGGATTTTTCCTAACTTTGCAAAAATGCAAAAATCTATGTCGGAAATAACCTCTTTGGAACCGCGTCTTGTCTGGGAACAGTTCGACGCCATCACACGTGTGCCGCGTCCTTCGAAGAAGGAGGGCAAAATCATCGATTTTCTGGTCGATTTCGCCAAAAAGCACCGTATCGAATATAAAAAGGACGCCATCGGCAACGTCGTGATGCGCAAGCCCGCCACGCCGGGCATGGAGGAGCGTCCCGCCGTGATTCTCCAGTCGCACATGGACATGGTCTGCGAGAAGAACTCCGACGTGGAGTTCGACTTCGACAACGATCCCATCCGCACGCGCATCGACGGCGAATGGGTTAAGGCCGAGGGTACGACGCTTGGCGCCGACTGCGGTATCGGCATGGCCGCCGCGCTGGCCGTGCTGCTCGACGAATCGGTGGAGCACGGCCCCGTCGAAGCGCTCTTCACGGTCGATGAGGAGACGGGCCTGACGGGGGCCTTCGAGCTGGGCGAGGATATGCTTACGGGCAAATACCTCGTCAACCTCGATTCGGAGGACGAGGGCGAGATCTTCATCGGCTGTGCGGGCGGCATCGACACCATCGCCACGTTCCACTACATGATGGAGCCGTCGCCGAAGAACTACACCTTCTTCCGGGTCGATGTCTCGGACCTGCAGGGCGGACATTCGGGCGATGACATCGACAAGGGCCGCGTCAATTCCAACAAGACCGTGGCGCGCCTGCTGTGGGACGGCATGCAGTCGTTCGAACTCAAACTGAGCTATTTCAACGGCGGAAACCTCCGCAACGCCATTCCCCGCGAGGCCTACGCCATTTTCGGCGTCCCGGCGCGGTTCAAGGGCGAGTTCGTCAAACGTTATAACCTCTTCGCCGCGGATCTCGAAGCCGAATTCCGCTTCCGCGAACCTAATTTCCGCATCACGCTCAACGAGATGCCGCAGGTCGAGGAGGTGCTCGACGCGCGGACGCAGTTCGCGCTGGTCTACTCGATCGTGGGCGTGCCCAACGGCGTCATCGCCATGTCGTTCGCCGTGCCGGGGCTGGTCGAGACCTCCACCAACCTCGCTTCGGTGAAATTCGCGGGGGGCGACCGCATCGTCGTCACCTCGTCCCAGCGGTCGTCGGTCGAGAGCGCCAAGACCTATGTAATGCAGATGGTCGAATCGGTATTCGCGCTGGCCGGCGCCGACGTCGCCCATTCCGACGGCTATCCGGGCTGGACGCCCGACCCGCAGTCGAAACTGCTGGAGGTCACGGTCGATGCCTATGAACGGCTGTTCGGCACCGAACCCAAAGTCCGCGCGATCCACGCCGGACTGGAGTGCGGCCTGTTCCTCGAAAAATACCCCGAACTGGAGATGGTCTCCTTCGGCCCGACGCTCCGCGGCGTGCATTCGCCCGACGAGCGGCTCGAAATCGCCACCGTCCCCAAGTTCTGGAAACTGTTGACCGAGGTTCTGAAAACGATCTGATTCCGGTTCCGGCATCTCCTCTGCGGGGATGCCGGAATTTGTCATACCCCAAACCCATGAAACCGATCCGATTTGTCATTCTGCTGCTTTCGGCGGCGCTGGCAGCCTGTTCGGCCGAGCGGTTCGAAACTGTCGGCCGACCCGATGTTTCCGTGCGCAACGCCTGCTATCCGAGCAACCGGGCGCCGCTGCAACCCCAGTATTTTATCAAACTTCCCGTCGGGGCCGTGCGTCCCGTAGGGTGGGTCGCGCGCCAGCTGCAGCTCCAGGCCGAGGGGCTGAACGGGCATCTCGACGAAATCAGCGTCTGGCTCGAGAAGGAGCGCAACGCCTGGCTCGGCCGGGGCGACAGCAACGGCTGGGAGGAGGTTCCCTACTGGCTGCGCGGATATGCCGCGACGGCCTGGATTCTCGGCGACCGGGCGATGACGGAGAAGGCCCGCGGATGGATCGAGGGCATCCTTTCGACGCAGCGGCCCGACGGCTGGTTCGGACCCGTCCTCGAGAACGAGCGGGGCAGCCGCGACCTGCTGGCGAACATGGTGGTCTGCTGGATCATGCAGGACTACTACGACTATACGGGCGATGAGCGCGTCATCGCGTTTCTGACGAACTATTACAAGTGGCTCGCAGCCTGCCCGGACGAACTGTTTCTGAAACACTACTGGGACAACAGCCGCGGCGGCGACATGATGTGGACGCTGGCGTGGCTCTACAACCGCACGGGCGACGAATCGCTCCCCGGACTGGCCCGCAAGATTCATCGCAATACGGCCGACTGGACCCGGTCGGCGCAGCTGCCCAACTGGCACGTCGTGAACATCGCCCAGGGGTTCCGCGAACCGGCCGAATGGTGGATGTTCTCGGGTGACCGGAAGGCGCTTCACGCGACGTATAACGTCTTCAGCTTTATCCGCCGGGCCTTCGGGCAGGTTCCGGGCGGCATGTACGGGGCCGACGAAAACGCCCGGATCGGCTTCTTCGACCCGAGGCAGGGGACGGAAACCTGCGCGTTCGTCGAGCAGATGCTCTCCGACAATATCCTGCTGCAAGTCACCGGCGACCCCGCATGGGCCGAAAACTGCGAGGACGTGGCCTTCAACAGCTATCCGGCGGCGCTGATGCCCGATTACAGGGCGCTGCGCTACCTGACCTGTCCGAACCATGTCGTCAGCGACTCCCGCAACCACAACCCGGGTATCGACAACTCCGGGCCGTTCCTGGCCATGAACCCGTTCAGCAGCCGCTGCTGCCAGCACAATCACGGGATGGGGTGGCCCTATTACATCCAGCATCTGGTGATGGCCACGCCCGACAACGGGGCCGCCGCAGTTGTTTACAGCGCCTGCACGGCGACGCTGACGGTGGGCGACGGGCGGCAGGTCACCCTCACCGAGTCGGGCAACTACCCGTTCGAGGAGCAGGTGACGTTCACCGTGAACACCGATGCGGAGGTGTCGTTCCCGCTGTATCTCCGCATTCCGGCGTGGTGCGACGGGGCTTCGGTGCTCGTCAACGGGCGCAGGGCGGCGGGGGAGTGCACGCCGGGCAAGTACGTGAAACTCGCGCGCGAATGGCACGACGGCGACCGGGTCGTGCTGAACCTCCCGATGACGCTCTCACAGCGCACGTGGCAGGTCAACCAGAACGGCGTGACGGTCGATTACGGTCCGCTGACGCTCTCGCTGAAGATCGACGAGGAGTACCGTCGTGTCGACAGCCGCGCGACGGCCATCCGCGATTCGAAGTGGCAGGCCGGTGCCGACGTGGAGAAATGGCCCTCCTATGAAATACACGCGGCTTCGCCGTGGAATTACGCCCTGGTGGCCGATGTGCCGATAACGGTCCGCAGGCGGGCATGGCCTGCCGACGACAATCCCTTCACGCTGGAGTCCGTGCCGCTGGAGTTCTCGGCCAAGGGGCGGCTGGTCCCGTCGTGGACCGTCGACGAATACGGGCTTACGGGCGTGCTGCCCGGACCGTGGGAGGAGCGCGACGGGGAGGAGCGCGACATCGAACTGGTTCCGATGGGCGCCGCCCGGCTCCGCATCTCGGTTTTCCCGCCCGCGGAGTGAACCTTGCGGCCCGGCTCGACCTATTCCTGTCTGACATCGCTTCCGCCGTGGCGTGACGACACTCCCGTTTGCCGGTCCGTTTTGCCGCGCCGCACGCGATTCGGTTTTGAATTGTCGGGCTTTTCGCTATCTTTGGTGTCGTGACGACACTCTTGTTTGTCGGTCCGTTTTGCCGCGCCGCACGCAATTCGGTTTTGAATTGTCGGGCTTTTCGCTATCTTTGTATTCTGTAAAGTTGCGAAAATATGCTGAAAAGGTGCTGTGTCCTGTTGTTTCTCCTGCTTCCGTGTGCGGCGGCGGCCCAGTACCCCGGCGACGAATACTATCCCTATGCCGAACGCGAGGAGCGGCGGGGAACTGCTCACGACCGATTCAGCGATCTTCTACCGCGCCGTGCAGTCCCCTTCGGACCTCTACGGCCTCCGCACCGATTTCAACCTGCCGCAGGTCGCGCTCCGGCGTCGCGGACTGGATTACACGCTGGAACGCACGTCGCTCATGGGCGTTGCGGTTTCCTACCGTTATCTCACGGCGCTGCGCCTGCTCGGGGCCGAAGAACAGCGCTATGCGGGGCTTGCCGCCGCGCCCGGGGAGCCGTGTGCGGCGGGCGGCATGCGGGTGTTCCGGTTTTCGGACGGGGAGCCGTTGCAGCCCTTCTGGCTTCGGTCCGCTTCACTGACCGCAACTACCTCGTGGGGGCGAAAGCCGCCGTCTCGGCGTCGCCGGGCGACGGCTGGCGCATCTCGGCGGCCCTCGACGCCCGCACGGGCCGCGACATGCACGTCGAAGGGGTCTTCACCAATGCCGTGACCGCCGGACTGCGCGTTGCCCGGCGTTTCGGCGAAGGGCACGAACTCTCCGTGCTGTGCATCGTGCCGCCCTCGGTGCGGGGCACGCGGCTCTCCTCCTCGGAGGAGGCTTTCACGCTCACGGGCGACCGCCTCTACAACCCGGCATGGGGCTGGCAGGACGGTCGGGTGCGCAACTCCCGCGTGCGGCGCGAGACGGTTCCGCTGGCCCTGGCGGCCTATGCCGTGCCGCTGTCGGCTTCGACCTCGCTCACCGCCGCGCTGGCCGCCGAGGCGGGCGTCGCGAAGTACAGCATGCTCGACTGGTACGACGCCCGCACGCCGATGCCCGACAACTACCGCTACCTGCCGGGTTATACCGGCGACCGGGAGACCGAGCAGGCGTGGCGTGTCGGCGACCCGCGCTACACGCAGATCGACTGGGACGAACTGATCCGCCAGAACCGCATGGCGGGCGGACATGCGGTCTATGCGCTGGAAGACCGTGCCGAACGGCTCTGCAACCTCGCCTTCGACGTGTCGTTCGCCACCGATGTCGACGCCCGGCTGACGCTCCGCTACGGAGTTTCGCTCCGCCGCGAAAATACCCGTTCCTACAAACAGATGCGCGACCTGCTGGGCGCCGGGTACGTCACGGACATCGACCGCTTTCTGATCGACGACGATACGTACAGCAACAAACTCCAGAACGACCTGCGGCATCCCGGACGGACGATCCGCGAGGGCGACCGCTTCGGCTACGACTATGCGCTGACGCTGCGCGGGGCTGCGCTGCGCCTGCAAGCCGATTACCGTTCCGACCGCTTCCGGGCCGATCTTTCGGCCGTGCTGGGGAGCGACGCCGTCAGCCGCCGGGGCTATTACGAGAAGGAGCTTTTTCCCGGCGGGCAGTCCTGCGGTCCCTCGCGCGTCGTGCGGTTCACGCCCTATGCCTTCAAGGTCGTTGCGGGCTGGGCCTTCTCCCCGCGCCGCTACCTCGAAATCGCTGCCGCGGCCGCCGCCCGGACCCCTCGGGCCGGGGACCTTTTCTTCCAGCCGCTCTACAACAACCGTACGGTCGACAACCCCGTGCCCGAACGCATCTACGCCGCCCAGCTCAATTACCGCCTGACGGGACCCGTCGTCGATTTTCAGGCGACGCTCTTCGCCGTCACGACGCTCGACGGCATCGAAACGCGGCCCTATTACGACGACATGGCCTCGGTCTACTGCGACATGGCCGTGACCGGCGTCGGGCGCATGTCCTGCGGTGCGGAGGCCGCCGCCGACATCCGGTTGTCCTACCGCTGGCAGCTGTCGCTGGCTGCTTCGGCCGGACGTTATAAATATATCCGCGATCCGCGCGTCACGGTGCTCTCCGATGTGGATAACTCGGCGGTCGACGTGCAGGCCGTGAGCCGCATGGGCGGCTGCGAGACGGGTGGCGCGCCGCAGCTGACCGCCCTGGCGGAGATCGCCTGGTTCGGCCCGAAAGGGTGGGGATGCCGCGCTTCGGCGGGGTTTGCCGGACGGCGTTTCGTCGAGCCGATGCCCCTGCGCCGCACCGACCGCATCGCGGGTCAGGGCGGCATCACGCGGGAGGTTTTCGACGCCTTCACCCGGCAGGAGCGGCTTCCGGACGCCTTCACGCTCGACGCCGCGCTGTTCAAGTCCTTCCGGTTCGACCGTTCGCGGCTGACCGCGGCGCTGATGCTGCGCAACCTGTCGGGCGAAGCCGATACGGTCTACGGCGGCTATGAGTCGCTGCGCGTGCGCCGCATCCGCCCGGGCGACGACACGCTCTACGCGCCCCATGCCTCGCGCTATACCTATGCGTGGCCCCGTTCGTTCTATCTTACAATCTCTTACCGGTTCTGATCCGCACGTAAAAAATCGTCCGGATTTTTTGGATTTCCGCGTTAATTTCGTATTTTGGAGAGGCAAAAAACCTTAAAAAACTTCAGATCCATGATTATCGGTATTCCAAAAGAGATCAAGAACAACGAGAACCGCGTTGCTCTTACCCCCGCAGGCGCCCAGGAGCTTGTGAAGCGGGGCCACAAAGTTTATGTGCAGGCTACGGCCGGTGTGAACAGCGGATTTGCCGATGATGCCTACACGGCCGTCGGGGCGGAGACGCTTCCCTCGATCGAGGAGGTCTACGCCCGGGCGGAAATGATCGTCAAGGTCAAGGAACCGGTGGCTCCGAGTACAAGCTGATCCGCAAGGACCAGCTGGTCTTCACCTTCTTCCATTTCGCCAGCAGCGAACCCCTCACCCGCGCCATGATCGACAGCGGGGCGGTGTGCTGCGCCTACGAGACCGTCGAGCGGGCCGACCGCTCCCTGCCGCTGCTGATCCCGATGTCCGAGGTCGCGGGCCGCATGGCGACGCAGGAGGGGCGCTATTTCCTCGAAAAACCCCGCGGCGGCAAGGGCGTGCTGCTGGGCGGCGTTCCGGGCGTGAAACCCGCCAAGGTCTTCGTCATCGGCGCGGGCGTGGTCGGAACGGCTGCGGCGCGTACCGCCGCCGGAACGGGGGCCGACGTGACGATCTGCGACATTTCGCTGCAGCGCCTCACCTACCTGGCCGACGTGATGCCCAAGAACGTCAAAACCCTGATGTCTTCGGAATACAACATCCGCGAGGAACTCAAACACGCCGATCTGGTGATCGGCTCGGTGCTGATTCCGGGCGCCAAGGCTCCGAAGCTCGTCACGCGCGATATGCTGAAGGAGATGGAACCCGGCACGGTGATGGTTGACGTGGCCATCGACCAGGGCGGCTGCTTCGAGACGTCGCGTCCCACCACGCACGAGGACCCCGTCTATTATGTCGACGGCATCCTGCACTACTGCGTGGCCAACATTCCGGGCGCCGTGCCCCGCACCTCGACCCTCGCGCTTACGAATGCGACGCTTCCCTACGCCATCCAGCTTGCCGACAAGGCTGGCGGCGCGCCGCGAAGGAGAATCCCGAACTGGCTTCGGGTCTGAACATCATCGGCGGCAAGGTGGTCTGCAAACCCGTCGCCGACGCCTGGGGCCTGCCCTACGAGCCGCTGGCGCTGTAACCTGCCGGGACGCAATCCGCAGGCGTTGTAACCGGCTGACGCTGTAATCCCCAGACATTGTAACCTGCCGGCCTGTTTTGCGGCGGCCTCCCTGTCCATCCGGAACGGGGAGGCCGCCGGTGTGTCATTATCCGACTTTTTGGACGATTTGTTTTTGAAATTATTAAATAATTCATATATTTGCAAGAGAGCAAGGCAGTTACGTTTGTCGTTCCGGTTTCATTCCGGTTGGAAAGCGTCGCTAAAAGCGTCGAATGTTCAAGTGCGGCGACTGTTTTTGTTACGAATCGTAAGCAATATAGGAAGTCAGGGTGGCGTTTGCCGCACGGAAAGCGTGGGGCGGCGTCATTAAGTTTTATTCGATAAAGAGGTTAGTATGAGCGAGAGATTGTACATTTTCGACACCACGCTGCGCGACGGTGAGCAGGTCCCCGGTTGTCAGTTGAACACCACCGAAAAAATTGAAGTCGCCAAGCTGCTCGAAAGCCTTGGTGTAGACGTCATCGAGGCGGGATTTCCCATCTCCAGCCCCGGCGATTTCAACTCCGTGCTGGAGATTTCCAAGGCCGTTTCCGAGCCGACGATCTGCGCGCTGACCCGCGCCGTGAAGAAGGACATCGACGTTGCTGCCGACGCGCTGCGGCTGGCCAGGCGCAAGCGGATCCACACGGGCATCGGCGTTTCGCCGCAGCATATCTACGACAAACTGCGTTCCACGCCCGAGAAGATCGTCGAATCGGCCGTCGAGGCGGTGAAATACGCCAAACGCTATGTCGAGGACGTGGAGTTCTACGCCGAGGACGCCGGGCGCGCCGACGTCGAGTACCTCGCCCGCGTGGTCGAGGCGGTCATCAAGGCCGGTGCGACGGTGGTCAACATCCCCGACACGACGGGCTACTGCCTCCCGAACGAATACGGCGCGAAGATCAAATACCTCGTGGACAACGTTCCCAACATCGGCCGGGCGATCATTTCGACCCACTGCCACAACGACCTGGGCATGGCTACGGCCAATACGCTGAGCGGCATCCTGAACGGTGCGCGGCAGGCCGAGGTCACGATCAACGGCATCGGTGAACGTGCCGGCAACACTTCGCTCGAAGAGGTGGTGATGACGCTGCGCTGCCACAAGGACGTGGCCATCGACACGAACATCAATTCGCGCCTGATCACCAAGGCCTCGCACCTGGTGTCGAGCCTGATGAATATGCCGGTGCAGCCCAACAAGGCCATCGTGGGCCGCAACGCCTTCGCGCATTCGTCGGGCATCCACCAGGACGGAGTGCTCAAGCAGCGCCAGACCTACGAGATCATCGACCCGCAGGACATCGGGCTGAACGAGTCGGTCATCGCCCTCACGGCCCGCAGCGGCCGCGCGGCCCTCGTGCACCGGCTCGAACTGCTGGGCTACGACCTCACGCAGGAGGAATTGGACGCCACGTACGAGAAATTCCTCGCCCTGGCCGACCGGAAGAAGGAGATTCACGACTACGACCTGTTGTACCTCGTGGGCGACATCGACCGCATGAAGCAGCAGTCCATTTCGTTGAAATTCATGCAGGTGACCACCGGGACGCTGGTTCCGACGGCTACCGTGGTGCTGAAATTCGGTGACCACGAACGCATGTCCACGGCCACGGGCAACGGCCCGGTCGACGCGGCGGTCTCGGCCATCAAGAAACTGATCAACGAGAAGGTGGTGCTTGCCGAGTTCCTGATGCAGGCCATCACGCGCGGTTCGAACGACGTGGGCCGCGTGCACGTGCAGGTCGAGTGCGGCAGCCGCACGGTCCACGGATTCGCCGCGCACACCGACACCACGCGGGCTTCGATCGAGGCGTTCCTCGACGCCCTGCGGGCACTCAACGTAACCGAAAAGATCGAGGAGGAGGACTGATATGGGACGAACGCTTTTGGACAAGATTTGGGACGCGCACACCGTGCGTGTCGAGGATGGCGGCCGCTGTGTGCTCTACATCGACCGGCAGTACATTCACGAGGTGACTTCGCCCGTGGCCTTCGCGGGCATCGAACGCCGCGGTTTCAGCGTCGCGCGCCCTTCGCAGATCACGGCCACGGCCGACCATAACATCCCGACCGTCGACCAGCACCTCCCGATCGGGGAGCCCGAGTCGCGGCGGCAGGTCGAGGCGCTGGCCGAGAACTGCGCCCGCCACGGCATCGAGCATTTCGGGGTGGGGCACCCCAAGCAGGGTATCGTGCACATCATCGGCCCGGAACTGGGATTCACGCAGCCGGGCATGACCATCGTCTGCGGCGACAGCCACACTTCGACCCACGGGGCTTTGGGCGCCGTGGCGTTCGGCGTGGGAACTTCGGAGGTCGAAATGGTCTTCGCCAGCCAGTGTATCCTGCAGACCAAACCCCGTACGATGCGCATTACGGTCGACGGCGCGCTGCGTCCGGGCGTCGAGGCCAAGGATGTCATCCTTTACATCATCTCGAAGCTCACCGCTTCGGGCGGCACGGGTTATTTCATCGAGTTTGCCGGCAGTACGATCCGTTCGCTTTCGATGGAGGGCCGCATGACGGTCTGCAACATGAGTATCGAGTGCGGCGCTCGGGGCGGCATGATCGCCCCCGACGAGAAGACCTTCGCGTACCTTCGGGGCCGCGAACGCGCGCCGCAGGGAGCCGCCTACGATGAGGCCGTGGCCCGCTGGCGGGAACTTTACAGCGACCCCGACGCGGTTTTCGACAGGGAATACCGCTTCGACGCCGCGGACATCGCCCCGATGATCACCTACGGAACCAACCCCGGGATGGGGATGGCCGTCGACGGGACGATTCCCGCCGACGCCGATCCCAAGGCGCTGGATTACATGGGATTCAGGCCCGGGGAGAAGATGCTGGGCAAAGCGGTCGACTACGTGTTCGTCGGCAGCTGCACCAACGGCCGCATCGAGGACCTGCGCCGCTTCGCCAAGTTGGTCGAGGGGCGCCGCAGGGCCGACAGCGTGATTGCGTGGATCGTCCCCGGTTCGAAGGGCGTCGAAGCCGCCGCCAAGGCCGAAGGGCTGGACCGAATCCTCGCAGCGGCGGGTTTCGAGCTCCGCCAGCCGGGCTGTTCGGCGTGCCTGGCGATGAACGCCGACAAGATTCCGGCGGGCAAGTACAGCGTTTCGACCTCGAACCGCAATTTCGAAGGCCGCCAGGGGCCCGGCGCCCGTACGATGCTGTCGGGCGTGGCCGTTGCGGCCGCCGCTGCGGTGACGGGCGTGATTTCCGATCCGCGCGAAGTGTTCGGGATGCGGGATAACAACCCGGAATAAGCCCTTGTTTGCCGGTGCGTTCCGGATGGTCGTTTTCGCCGCCTCCGGCGTCGTTTGCAAGCCTGACCCCGCCCGTCTCTTGCAGGGGCTTCGTGCTGCTCCGCAGCAAAATTAGTGCTATTGAATGTTTAATTTTTATGAGCGTATGTCTATTCCCAAATTCGTAACCTTCACCTCGGGGGCCGTTCCCGTCGAGGTGGAAAACATAGATACCGACCAGATCATCCCGGCGCGCTTCCTGAAAGCCACCGAACGCAAGGGCTTCGGCGACAACCTTTTCCGCGACTGGCGCTACGATGCCTCGGGCGCGAAGATCGCGTCGTTCCCGCTGAACGACGCCCGCTACGAGGGGCGCATCCTCGTCGCCGGGCGCAATTTCGGCTGCGGAAGTTCGCGCGAGCATGCCGCCTGGGCCATCGCCGACTACGGTTTCCGCGTCGTGGTGTCGAGCTTCTTCGCCGACATCTTCCGCAACAACGCCCTGAACAACGGCCTGCTGCCGATCCGCGTGAGCGAGGAGTTTCTGAAGGCCGTTTTCGACGAGATCCGGCGCGACCCGAAAGCGCAGTTCACCGTCGACCTGGACAACCAGACGCTGACCGTCGTGTCGGGCGGCCGCAGCGAGGGCTTCGAGATCGACGCCTACAAGAAACGCTGTCTCGAAAACGGCTACGACGACGTGGACTACCTGCACAGTATCGCCGACCGGATCGCGGCCTTCGAAGCCGCCCGCAAATAGCCTGCGCCGATGCTTCCCCCGGTTGAAATAATGGACACCACGCTGCGCGACGGCGAGCAGACCTCGGGCGTTTCCTTCAATGCCCGTGAAAAGCTCTCCATCGCCCGGCTGTTGCTGGAGGAATTGCACGTAAGCCGCATCGAGATCGCCTCGGCGCGGGTCTCGCAGGGCGAACAGCAGGCCGTGCGCGCCATTGCCGAGTGGGCTGCAGCCAAGGGCTATGCCGACCGTGTGGAGGCGCTGGGATTCATCGACGGCGGGGTGTCGCTCGACTGGCTCGGGGCGGCCGGATGCCGCGTGGTCAACCTGCTGGCCAAAGGCTCGCGGAAACATTGCGAGGGGCAGCTGCGCCGCACGCCCGAACGGCATCTGGAGGATGTGCGCACCGAGATCCTTGCGGCCGCCGACCGCGGGATGAAGGTGAACCTCTACCTCGAAGACTGGTCCAACGGCATGCGCCGTTTGCCCGACTACGTCTACGCGATGCTCGACGGACTGGCCGACGCTCCGTCGGCCGGTTCATGTGCCCCGACACGCTGGGCGTCCTCGATCCCTACGACACCGAACGTTTCTGCCGCGACCTTACGGAGCGTTATCCGTCTCTGCGTTTCGATTTTCACGCCCACAACGACTACGACCTGGCCGTGGCCAATACCGCCGCCGCCGTGCGGGCGGGTTTCCACGGGGTTCATGTCACCGTCAACGGGCTGGGCGAACGCGCCGGCAATGCGCCGCTGTCGAGCACCGTGGCGGTGCTCCACGACCGTCTGGGCCGCACGACGGGTGTCGACGAAACGAAGATCAACCGCGTCAGCCGCACGGTCGAGAGCTATACGGGCATCCGCATTCCCGCCAACCGCCCGATCGTCGGCGCGAGCGTCTTCACGCAGTGCGCGGGCATCCACGCTGACGGCGACAACAAGAACAACCTTTATTTCAACGAACTGCTTCCCGAGCGTTTCGGGCGCGTCCGCGAATATGCCCTGGGCAAAACCTCGGGCAAGGCCAATGTCCTGAAAAACCTCGAAGCGCTGGGCATCGACCTCGACGAGGCCGCGATGCGCAAGGTGACCGAGCGGGTGGTCGAATTGAGCGACAAGAAGGAGCAGGTGACGGCCGAGGACCTGCCGTATATCATCGCCGACGTGCTGCGCTACGACCCGGTCGACACCCCGGTCCGGATCCTCAATTACAGCCTCTCGCTGGCGCAGGGGATGCATCCCGTCGCGACGCTGCGAATCGAGATTCACGGCCGCG